>JGI24022J15233_10001482_pt1 | contig 19717 bp, 17 predicted proteins | sample Ectturendosymbi2_FD_15233 | JGI IMG/M metagenome (IMG submission 15233) | reverse complement strand
CCACTTCCGACGCCCATGCCAGTGGCTGAGAACGACATCATCTGTCTAGTGTTCGTGCTCTTTTGTCTTTCTTGGATGTTACCGAATTATTCTTGACCTCCGACGGCGAGACAAACATGGATCAACACAATGCGCATATTGATGCATCTTCAAGGTACCTGCTTCGGGAACGAGAACATTGCTCAGGTTGCATCGCGCGCTCAAGTTTTTGCTCATACTCATTGGAAAGCTGGCTCGCAACGAAGACGGTGGCAAAGTTTCTTCGATGGGTTACAACGCCTACCACGCTTCACCTATGTCCAAGTAAGATACAAGTGCATTTCCAAGGTGCTATTGATAAAGACAATGCGTGTTGTTTTAATTGGTGATATGTTTTTGTCCCATTGTTATTACAGTTTTGCGCACATTTTCCTTCAAACGGTTGAAGTGCAGTTCGTGTTGAAAAGCACGCACAGTTTTTGCTGTTCGCCGTACAACATTCTTGTTGTGTGTTTGAAAATCCCGTCTTCAAATGTTGTTTTTTTGTAACTTAAGGCGAAGGTATTGAGGTATAAGTTGAACTTTATCGAGGAATCGCGGAGTTTGTCGTTTTAAAGAACGTTTTCAAGGGTATTTGTAATTTCAAATCGGGACTCCCCACAACCGTTGCAAATGGCGGAACACCACATAAGCTTCGCCTAAACCAGTGGTACCCAGCCTTTTTTGGCTAGCGCCCCCTTTTCTGACAAACATATTTCTATTCCCCCCTACCATGCCCAACACACATATCAGCACAATTTTTTCGTACAGTATATTTGGTATGCTTCAAAATGATTAAAACAAGAGTGAGCACAAAGATGTATTTCACGATAAAACTTAATTTAGTGAATTAACTCATTTAGCAGTTTTAGCTATGTCCGAGGTATGGAAGGGAAATCAGCATCTAACCAAGTAATACAACTTTAATGGCAATTTCATTGATAATGAGATGGTTGTGCTTGGTGAAGGGATATCAGTTTCTCGACATCAGACTGGAACTCACTCAAAAGAAGTCGTAGATCCCCACGTTCACAAATATTTAGTCTGTTTCTTTGCTTTGAAAGAAGAAAGACGACTGCACTGAAGCCCTTTTCCACTAAATATGACGTTGGGAAGGCAATGAAATAAATCTTCGCCGTATTCCACAATGCTGGATAGGAACCTGAGACTTTCTTTTGCAGTCAAATATCCTGATAAGATTTTCTGAACTTGGTCTCAGCTTATGACATCTCGGATTGCAAGCAGTTCTTCCTCGACCGCTCCTGCTTCTTCGCCATCTACATCTAAGAAAGGATTGATCACCCAATCTGATACCTATAATCACTAAAAGATCCCTAAATCTCTTTGCAACTCATCCAGGTGGACACAGTAAATCTGAAGGACATCATCTGGTATGGTGGATTGGTGGTCTCCAATTCAGAAAGGCTTGGAAACTGGTAGAGTCCATGACGGGCTAGATTTCGTTTGAACAGCAGCAACTTGGACAAGTAGGTGGAGATAGTTGATTTGGCTTTAATGAGGTTAACATCATTTCCCTGCAATTGCAAATTAACTTCATGGAACTTCGTGAAGATACCAAACAAATAAGCAACATCACATTTGATGTTTCTCAGTACAAAGAGCCAAGTTGAAGCCTTGAAAGAATTCAACAACTGTATCAAACAGTGAACAGTAACGCCTCAGGCAGTTACACTATGACTGCCACCCAACGTCTGTGTGCAGCAACAGGCGTTCAAACCCTTTATCATTATCTATACAGAGTTGTCGGAACAACCTGGAATTGGGACTGTGTGCCTTGATAGTATATATTGCAGTTATAACGGTGTTCACTGATTTGCGCATCCGGCCAGTTAAGTTTTTTGCTGCCAGATGTTCCCTGTGTATTACACAGCGCATCGTAAGCACACCAGGTACAGAAGAAACTGATAAAGTGGCGATCTATCATTGATGGTGCTCCATCAGTTGCACATGCAAGAATGTTAGGAAGTGTGATGCCTTTCTCTTTGAAAAATTTTTAACAAAATGAAATCCAGACTCTCCCGTGTTTGTTTCAAGTTTTCTTGCAAATAACAGCTCTTGAACCAAGCTTTCATAAGCAAGCAGCAAAGATTCATTGCCCAGCAGAGTCGACGCATCTAACTTCAAGCCAAATTATGTTGTTTTAAGCACGTTGCACAGTGTGTCTTCAATATTTTCAGCCTTTTCGTTTACTCTTCTTTGAACAGAGCTGTTACTGAGAGGAATAGCTCTTATGATGTCATCAGGTGACTTGTGTGGAACGGTGTGCAAAACCTCTATTACTGCTGGCAGAATAATGTCTTCTCCTATTGTATGAGGCATACCAGACTTGCTTCTCCTATTATATGAGGCATACCAGAAAGTACTAGCAACATTGTTGGGACTTTTCGGCGCCACCCCAGTGATTCTGCGTCTGGGCATTGTTGCGGATGCATTGCGCGTATGCAGCGCTGACTGGAGATGTAAGAACAGGGCCTCAGAGAAATTTTACCAGGGGGTACGAAGACCCATACTGGGCCCATCTTCGAAACTTGTATGACTTGTTTGTATGGTAATTAGAATATGGATGAAACAGCTACCATGCTAAGATTAAGAAATACAGTATATTACATGTTCTACGGGCAACTGGCTTAACTCTAGTGTTTTTGAGCTTGATCACAGAAACAATTCGCGTGCGCACTTACATGCTCTATGGCCTCAGTACCTACCGGGTACGATGTACCACTTGTACTCCCCTCTCGTAGGCCCTGTGTAAGACTAGGAGTGCTTGGCACCCCTGTGTGGCGCGATCTAGGACAGTTCGGCGACGGTACGTTTCGGCGACAGTGGTCGCAAATGTTTTATACAAAAAAAGCGTGTTTTTGAAATACGGTCTGGTGGCTGCAAGTCCAGCAACGTGCGTCCAAAAACTGCTAGCAGCGTCATATCATCTCTAAATAAGTACTTATGACACGAAAAAAGATTTCAGAAAGTCAGCAGTTATGAAAACAATCGACATATTGTAAACTTGTTTCTTGACAGGCATTGCTGGACACTCTTCGTAAAACATGAGTTCACCAAACACGCGTTTCAGTTCAGCCATTGGCAGCCTTCGCAAGGCGATGCACAATTTGTGCTACGCTGTGAGCTTGTACGCAAGAAGACCTGGCACGCGTGAACAGAATTTAGGAAAAGCATGACGTAAACTGCTTTACATAGACGCCGGGTTTTCCCCATTAATTTTTAATGGCTTGCTGTTGAAGCGTTGCAAGCTCGGTACTTAACTGTCAAACCGATGCAGCTGAAACTTCGAGAAACCAGGGCTGGGGTCGTTTGTTGCTATCGAAAACTACCGGCTTAAAGTTCTTGTTTTTGCGAAAAAAAGCAGGTAACACCTTAAACGCCTGAGTCTGTTTCAAATCAAAAAGAGTTTCCAGCCGCACTGTGAAGACATTTGCAACCGCGTGTGTTATTCGGTTAATAAGTTATGGGTGGAATCAAGGAGGAGGCCTTGGTGGAATCGTGAACTACACTACGCCAAACAAAACACGCGTAATCGACGCTTGTCGATCAAACAAGCCATCGCACCTGACCACCACCCCACGACTCGTCACGCCCGGTTGGTTTCATGTCACAGTTAACCTGGTTCAGTATCGGCTTGCACCGGTAGATTACGTCATGTCGCGTGCAGTCGCCTTCCATACCCTCGTGTTGGCGCATTCGTTTATTGGGGCCGTTCCATCAATACAGACCAGCAGCCAACTCGTTTCAATCGTCTGTTGCACCAATAACAGTCAACCCGCGCGGCAAGCAATGCAAAACTCGGCAGAACTTGATCGGTGGCAGATTGATTTACGTTTTAATTTTTCGATCGCTTTGCCCTTATTCGTGAATGAAATGCCATCACTCTAGTTCGGAGCGTCACGAGCGGTCTGCGGCGCCCATCTCCGCTTGCTTACGCCGTGGGTATCGTCTCAATGACGAAGTGTTGTGTTTCGAAAAACAGGTACCACCCGTGGATCGTACAAAAGGCTGTTGGCGTCGCTGTCTACATGCTGCCTGATCGGAAAACTTTCATCAAGCAAATGTGCCAGGACCTGCCCGAGAACGAGCTTGAAAAAGTAATGCAAGTCTGTTCGGAGAGCATGGATGCCGTTTATGAATATTCGCAAACACTGTACAGGTACGCGCGATGCGTTTGTTGTTGCTGTGTGCGAGTATTTGGATAACATGCGGGTCGGTTTGCTTAAACGTTGCCACCTGTGATGGTCCGCTGGAAAGACAGAGAAAATGAAAAATGTCGTAGCCATTTGTTAAGACTCGTTTCATGTTTCAAAATCGGGAATCGTTGGTATGAGATCGTATCGAGCGAATTTCTTCAATGCTTTTTGAGAACTGCGCAATAATTTCGATCCGGACGAATGTGACGTAACAGAATTATGACTGCGCGCGCTCTGTTTTGGTTTGAATTTTCACTTGCGCGCATTTTTCGAAACGTAATAGGCAGTGTCGCCCATGTTCGGTGATCAACTGAGGACAAGGAGAAACTTTTCTCTGACACAGGTTACCTCGACAGACTTTTGCAATTCGAAAAACACGTTTGAAAATACTTTTTGCAGGGTTCAGTGAAATGCGGTGTCTGGGGTGTAAATGTTAATTTTCCGTACTTGGTCTAAATGAAAACTAATGTTAAGATCTGCTTTTTTTTCTGCAGCAAATACGACGTGCTGGAAATACCCTGACAACAACTGACTGGCGTTGCTTTCGACGTGTGGCGATAAGCGTTACGCGCTTGTTGATGATTATTTTTTTGCGTTATAGACAAAACGACGTTATTTTTTCTTATCTTTAATTTTTGATCGCCGTAAGGATTTGTGCAATTCAACCATTGCGGTAGTTCGTAGGAAAGACTTGTTCACCGTGTTGAGCACTACTTTGTTCCGGTCTCCCGGCACAGAACACCCAGGACCTTTGTTTAAGCGTTGCATAAACCACGATGAAAGTTTATCAGCATTGTGCTTTGCAACAGACGTTCTGTGCTGCTGGCAAAACCTTGCGAAAGCTGTGCACTTGCTTGGTCGAATATACCTTTTCACGTATATGTGCCCGCGTTAAGTATTAGTCTGAATCGTTTTTTGCAAAGACATTTGTCATTTCCTAATTTCTGTGTTTGCTGAACGTCGTAATTGTAGTCCCAGTATGTTTTACCTTCCACTTTTCACTCAAGCCGACTTCTAACCTTATAGTTCTTCATGAAACAAATATTTTGTTTAAAATCTATGGCTGTTCATGTTGATCTCAAAATGCCATGTCTCAAGTACTGTATCACGCATGGAAAAATTCATGAAAAATTTACACCTGGAAACACTTTTGCTGGTTTCAGTTGTTTTGCCGCCCATTTATTGAACGCCTGAGTCAAACACACCGATATGCAAGTTTCACGTCAGCATTGTATGTACTTATCGTTTATAAGCAAAAGAGATTGGCGGCGGCTCTGTTTCTTTCACTTTGTCTTTCCGAACAGTTTATCGTTTCTATATTATTTTGCCAGTAATTTTTCATTTTCTTCGACGCAATTGATTCGTGAGTGGCACAAGTTGAAGGTTCACACCGGAAATGAGGTAATAAAACTGTAGCAGCGGAGTCGTCCAAGTACAACGCGTTTACCGCTGCCAACAAAACAAAACCGACTGTCAAGTTGCCAAAAAAGCACCAAACCTGTCAGCGCCGTGTTCCTCATGCTTGTTCTCAATTGAAATTTAAGCACCTGTTCGAGCAAAAAATACCGTTACAAGTTGATTTCGTGTTGATTATAAAACAACAGGTTAATTGCTCTGCAACCGTCTCATCGTAGGACATCCTGCCTCTCAGGCACATTCGGTACAAAACTCTTCTCAGGTAAAGCAGGGCAGGGATCAGGCAAATCCTTGCCTTGTGACTTCTGCGAAACGCTATTGAAGGGGCATCGTCTGCAATCGCAATCAGTCAGGGTCACCAAACTTCCTTACAATGGTCTGCGGGAATGACAAACGCGAGTTGAATGAAAACTAATTTTCGATACTCGCGAACGGAATCTCGGGGAAGAACACAAACTGACATCACTCAAACTTGACATACCTTGTTGGTCGTGCTGGGCAGTGGCGTAACCAGAGGTTTGAGCCAGGGGGGGAACTCAGCTGAAGGGGTCCCACTGGCCACCGTTTGGGTATGCATTAATTAGATCCTAAAAACTCGTATGTTATTTCACAAAAACAAGGTATTTGTCGGGTGACATAATATGCTTCAATTGGGCAAATGACTTTAAAGTAGAATTTTACGTTTTCAGAGTAACATATTCTATCTAAATTTGATACCGATCAATGACTTGCAACTGGGTAAGTTGAGCTTATGATTTGTTGTAAGACCCACCACGCCCAGGGGCGTAACGAGCTCAGATGGCACCCGGGGAAAGAAGCAAGTTTGGCGCCTTGGTGTTCGAACCTGACGTCTTTGGGAAGTAAATGTTCTGTACTGAAAAAAGTACTGGTGACATGGTTGGTACTTTTCTGCACCCGGAAATTGTGCCCCCCCTTCCCCCCTCGTTGAGCCCCTGACTACACCTTAATCTTGGCAGTTAACCCCAAAATTAATTCCACTTTTCTTTTAAGCACCGAGTGCTTGACTTAATGATGAGGCATAGGGGTAGATTTTGGGCAATGCCTAAGGAAGCAACAAAACAAAACTTGCGCAGTTCATTGATCTCTCTGCATCAATGACGAAACCACATTCATTTAGCAACTAAGAAGCAAATAATGCCGAGCACGTTTATCTAAGTATGGAGCTGCACACCAAACAATTTCAAATAGTTACGAACATTGCCGTAGCAGCTCAACTTTGGACCCCTCCCGAAATGCCTACAGGGGCCCGGCTCATGGTGATTTCTAAAAAAATATTTCCCAAGCGTTGCACTATTAGCGTTACTGTTGATCATGATTTACAGTAGTTGTCGCTGTGATTTATCTATCGTACATCTACTCAACTGGCGGACCGTGATAATACAGAAAAACAAAAGAAATCACTGCATAGTGGCACGATAGCACACAAAATATTACATTACTATAACCATGAAAATACCATAAACATTATCACATAATAATAATATCAAAACGACTTGGACCGAGTTTTTTGGCATGAAAAAGCTTTTATGACATTATCCAAATCGTAGAGAGCGCACACATGAAGCTTCGATTGACAACATGGTCAATGAGGATCGTCTGCTATTTGTCGTATAAGACCTCTTGAAGGATTTGATCAGCTTGCTGAAACTCCTTTCAGCGCTGGCAAAAGCATCGGGGCAGTTTAGCATAATCCGAAGTGCAATAATTATGTTAGGGTAAACTTCATAATGACGTGTTTTGAGAATAGAGCTTAACAAAAGAAATTCGGTCTTAATCATTGTTATTTAATTGACAACGATTATTTAGAGATGTAATGAAATGCAAATGCTAACAAAATTTTGCAGAATGTCAGAATCAAGCTTGTTGTTCAGTTATGAAAACACTGTTACTGAAAGAACAAACCTGCGGCCGGTCAAAGCAGTGCGACGCGATGAACGTTTTCTTTCATTAGCGCTCAAGTGAATTTTGCTTGAAAAGCGTACGCAAAACGCTTTTAACTAGCCGAAAAACGCATGCATGAACCTTTCTGGTGTCTAGACTTGTTAATCTTCTGGTTCATGGCACATGTTGAGATTAATAACATTTTGTATCTCAAGTAAGCTATAAATGTTGACAAATATAGACAAAAGGGGCATGGGTGTCGGATGGATTTTTTCCAGGGGGGACTACCAGGGGATTTTTCCAAATTTTCTCTAGTGGGGGGCCAAAAGTGGTGAAATTTATTTTTTTCCCACTCGAAACTACGAAAACAACCTTTTTTACTGAAAGTTTCAAAATCCAGGGGTTCCTTGACCCCCTGCCCCTCCTTCCGACGACCATGCAAAGTGGTCTACGTGGACGCAACACGGCTAACATCCATAATCCACTAACTGCATTACTCGGTTGGGACAAGCTTAGCAGTGATTGCTAAAGCAGGCTAAACTACACTACAGTATTAACTCCATCTTGCTGTCTGAACAGCAGGCTGCGCAAATGTGTAACTTTGTTCGTAAGCACCAAAGGTATCTTGCGTCTATGCAGTACAACATACGAGAAGACTACCTGGGCTAACCATAATACATTTCAACAATCCCTACACAAAATACGTTGATCAGGTGTAAGTCTAACTTCTGGATGTATACAGCTAGGCATATAAGCTAGATTTACGTTCAACACTCCAAGCAATGAATGGTGACGCCTTACGCTCAAGCCTCACATATATTACCACACAAACGTACCGAAATGATCAGTCGATGTTATTCCAGGTAACAGCGGCAGGTACTGCTCTGTCTATAAATTACAGGACAAAACTTAATACTGATTGATAAAAACTACACTGATTTCTAGTGTGTCGCATTTAAATTTTGGGATTGAAGCCTTGTTTGGAGGGCTACTCCCACAAATGCCCGGCTGTGGCGACGGGGCTTAATTTTGGGCCTCCTGTGGCGCTAGACAGTAAACTTGCAGATATTAGTCTGATACGGATAATCACATACGAAAATCAAATTGGTTATGCAATTAACTGGATTCGGCTGTACTAACACCCGAAATCACCAGAAACACACCTAGAAATCCTTGAAAAACGCTAAACACAAAAACCTACTAAAATCCAAAGATTACTAAATACCTAAATACAAGCTAACAGGGGGCCCATTTTTTTATATTTAGCCTGCCAGGGGGGCGGCGCGCACCCTTGCCCCCCGTCAGTTACGCCACTGGTGGTGGGGCATAGCGCACAATATTGAGGAGCGTACAGAAACAACTAGTATCCATTCCACCAGCAAACCAGTGCACAAAGTACACGACGTCAGGGAGTACTTAGAAAAAAGTATAAAGATGGGTTCGCCAGGTATTGTGAAACTTGCTTTATTTAATTAAATGTAATGTATTTGTTTATGACCAGACACGAAGTCCATAGTAAAATCACAAACACTCTACAAAACGCAGGTCGATAAAAACAGACAAAACAGTACGTTTTACAAATAGGGTTGCCAGATGCGTTTTGTAAAAATACCGGCCATTTTGTCAACAGTGCCAGATCTAACCTGTTTCGTAATTCATAAGCGGCACAGGGAACACAGAAAGACTATCAGTATTGTTAATCCACAACGAATAATTTGCCCGCATTTTGGCTAGCTCATTACATTTCGGTGTGTGTGTGACGTTGCAATAGCACTAAGGATTGCGCCAACACCACCAAATTAACTATGCTGAAGGAACTGTCCTAACAAAATTCACCACTAGAGACATTATAATTTGAGAAGTTCTGGATTAAGTCTTTTTGCAGTTACGGAAAAATTTTTATTTTCAAAATACCGGCTTCAGGCACTGATTTTCAAAATACCGGCCTTTTACCGGCCTCCGCCAAATTAGCAGTAAAATACCGGCCAGGCCGGTGAAATACCGGCCATCTGGCAACCGTATTTACAAAGCATTGGATCCGGCGGACTCACAGATTTATAGACACTTTTTGCAACTGCGTTGAAGACAGAACCATAGGGTTACAGACACATTGCTAACACTAATGTTAGCTAAAACGTAGCACTTGTTACAACACTACTGCGGAGTAGAGCGCGAATTCCTAAATTGGAATTGCGATGCATACATGGGTGTACACGAGGAACGAAGAAGTACGTTTTTGACTGCATTTGAACATTTGAAAATTATGCATTCCAGATGTCAAGGTTTTGGTAAAATACAACTGAATGACAAAGCCCAAGTGTAACAGCAGTAGGGAAAGTCTAGCTAGTAAATTAAAGAGCGAGTGAAAGTTAAAGATGACCCAAATTCGCACAACACGGAATCAACTGACCTGGATTCAGTAATTTATTAATTTCCGTCTTCTCCCACAGTGGAGTGGAGGTTGCAAGCACACATGGCGCTACACGGAATTCACACAGATGGATGAAAGAACCCGAGCACACTCATATTGCGCTAGCAATGAGCACACCCATGGCGCCAACACTACTGCTATGATGTTAAGTAACGGACCATAGCGCTGTGGTAAGTTCCAAGTCGATCAATTCATGTGGTGCGTGTGGGAGTGGGAGGCTACCACAGGGCCGGCCTTAGCAAGTGCGGGGCCCGATTGGAAGCACTTTTGCGGGACCCCACGCAGTTGGGTGCGCAGAAATTGAGGGGGCATCATGGTAGAAATCGGTGACGTGAAAGAGCGAGGCCCGAAGGGGCGATCCCAAACTACGGAGCTCTGGAGGCATGCCCGCAGTTTCACCTCCCCAACAGAGCCTTCAACGGACATCTCCGTAAGACCCAATAAATCCAAGAGTTACTACACTTAATACCTCCTCTCTCTCTAGCAAAGTACTTCTCTCGCGGTACGGCAGTCCATTTCGCTATGTGTTAAATGAAATTAGCAAAACTTCTTGATCTGGAAAGCCAGCAGAGATACAACAGTTCAGCTACAAAACATCAACAAACGAAAAAAGCGTGACAACATGGCATCACACAAAAATCACAGTGCTATTTTGTATTAAAATGCTGCACAATAATTACAAGTCGAATGAAACAGATAGGTCAGTTACAAACAAATCAATCACGAGAGAACACACAAACCAAATCGGGGCACTTTGGTTTAGGCCGGGGGCTCCAAGCCGTTTGTGAGAGGGCCACATAAGCTATCAAACAACAGTTCGAGGGCTGGACATTTTACGTAATGTCATTGTTTCGGGATATGTTACATTCCACCAAATCAACAAATTTTTCGTAAATATATTATTTTTTCATTGTTAACAAAATTTCTTCGCGGGTCGGATGAAATGGCTTCGCAGGCCGGATCTGGCCCGCGGGCCTAGTTGGAAGACCCCTGGTTTAGGCTATAGCATATAATACAAAAACTTCCTTTGTATAAGACTCATTTTTCGTGCTTTAGCATCAGCAAAGTCCTTCAGAATTTTGTCCGAAAGAATTATACAAAGTAATTGCAGATTTCCCAATAACTATAACATAAATAAACCAACAGGAAAGTACTGAATAAACCTCGAGAACTTCCATGAAATTCATTCCACCTTTGTACCTTTTTCAGACTTTTTGCAACTTGCACTTTGTTAGGTTTTATTTTAGAAACCACGTCGCCAGTCTGTGTGAAACTGATGTCGTAATTCTTGTATGGGTAGTACTTCATGACGCAACTTTCACCACAAGAACATCATGAGGCTTACTCGCGTGAAGCTAAATGTAACTTCCGTTACTTTGCAAATGGCGTAACTGTTAATATTCGTTAAAGAAATTTTCTATTACTTTTTAAGCAACCTTTATTTTTGCACACCTGTAATAATCATTCACTTGGCATAATTAAAACTAAGTTTATTTTATATGTTTTCGCTAATCTCAGGATGACACATCAGATCTCTACGATATATGAATATCGTTATTAAAAGACTGACTTAGCTACACACATTTGCAATTACATTTTCAAACAACCTTCAAAATGCAAGTAGCTGTATCCATTGAAACAGCAACAACTATCGAACCGTATCTTGCAGCAACTATTGAATTCTGACCTGGCAAATACGAAACGCTTGTCACTGAAACAGGGCCGCAACCAACTGATATTTTCGGGGGGGGGAAAAATGATGTACCTTATTGCTGTACCTAACAGATACATACATTTTTTAAAATTTCGGGAGGGGAGGGCAATTGCCCGATTGCCCTCCCTCTGGTTGCGGGCCTGCACTGAAACAGAAAACAGCTTCAAAACTTAAGCGTTTTCTGCCTTAACCAGCTGCTATTGAAAAATCTGGACTGCAGATTACCGAAAACAATCACCATTGTTACGATTACAGAACGAATTATGATGATTAAGAGTGGTAAAAACCGGGCAGTTGACTTTGAATTTCGTTGGCAACGGGCCTCATGCTTTAAAAATACGGTGGGCACTACACAAACAGCTTCACTAGAAAGTGTAAGCTTGCGTAGGTTAGTGTGCGTAGTGCGGGGCCCCCTTCGGCACGGGTCCCAATTGGAAGCAATCGGCTAAAGGCCGGCCCTGGGCTGCGAATGCCAGGTGCCATTTGGGTTGCAGACCTCCCCCAGGGCGAAGCTCCATACAGTGAAAAGGGATCAGCTGTGAAATCGATACTTTTGCTCTGAGTATAAGGTATTATATGGAAATGCATTGTGCGGTGCAGGCAAACTTAAGTCGTCAAAATAAATTGGTTTATCATTGCCACATAACATTTTGCAGTTTTGGCGTCTATTATAAGTAGGCCTATTGGTGATGGCTGGAAATGCACTGTGTCACGACAGCTGTGGACTAGTGTAGCGTTGCAATATGTGCCACACAAGTTAACAAGCTGAAAACAAGGCTTTTGTTCGCTCGGGAAATTGCTTTTCAGTCGATGTGGTGACTCAAGCACAGGCCCGTAACCAGGGCCTTAGCCCCGTCCTAGAAAATTTTTCTCCCGCCCTGGAAATATGTGTTGGATATAATTTGAAACTGTTGGACATAGTTCAAAAAATTTGGGCCACTCTCTGAAAACTCTTCGCCCCCCTGGTGTCCCAAGCTGGTTATGGGCTTGGTTATGAGTGGTCTGTTATGAACAGGTCTGTTTTGAAAGGGAACCGTGTAGAATATGGGGCCCCTTTCTAAGAGTTTGCGACGGGCACCTAAATCTGATATTGCATGTAATAAAAAACAAATTTAACACAAAGGACACCGGGCCTGTAGCAACCGCTGCATTTGTTACTATTACTAATCTGGCACTGCATTGTCTAATGCATTGTCTGATAACTCGCATTATATAGGTAATGCAAGCAATTCTGCTTTTGACGTATCTGTTTTGTAATTATTTTTCTCACTTTTCAAGCCAACACCAGTAAAAAAATTTACCAATCAAATGTTTTATTATCAATTTATTGTTTATCTGTTATAATTTAGGCGAGACAAATAGCAAATAAGGCGAGTATTTCCCGTGGACTATAGGCTACGAATCACACAGAGTTTGTCATGTCGTTATCTTAGGACAACATTATCTTACAACTTAAAATTGTTCACTGCGAGTGAAAGGATTGTGCTGTACAGAGGTCTGCACTGAAAGCCTAACGCTGTTGACCTAGTTACCATTTCAAAGCGAAAAGGCAAAGCGCCCGCTTTTCCCATTGAATATGGCAATAGATTGCTCATCAGCTTTTGCCGGAAATGATTTGCATTAAAACAGTTTCCTTAAATTTTCAGTTGCACGACCGGACTGATATTCTCTGCGATTTCTGTTCAGTACACAGGGCTGGACTAAAGGGGGGGGGGGGCAATTGCCCCGGGCCCTCCACTCCAAGGGGCTCCCTGTGATGACATTTATTTGTTTTAAATAAAATATTCGTTTGAAAAATTGTCGTTATTCAAAAGAGATACAAGAATACAACTCTCTATTCCGATGTTGCCGTGAGTATCATTAATGATTTTTTTGCAAGTTTGACTTTCTGCCAGTTTTAATAATCAGTTAATCACTACTGAATATAAATGTTTTCGGTTTTGTTCAATGCAAATGTATTTGAATTTTGCTTCTAACTTTTCTTAATAATCGTTCTTTTGGCATGGGTTTACCTACTCGTGCATCACACCTACTGCACAAATGTCACGAAAACGACACTATTTGCGTGCCTAAGCAGCAAAGCTACAGTAGTTCTGCTGTGGTCAGGGCCGGCCCCCTAGCAGATGCGGAGCCCAATGCAAGACCTAGGCACGGGGCCCCTCTGAGCAGTGTTTTTATGACGTCATCGTGTTCAGTTAACCGTGTTACGATCGTAGTAGAGGGTAGATATACAGTACAGCACTAACACGAGAATTGAGCACGTTTGCTAACGTTTGAGAGGAAATTTACTAGTTCTGACGAGAGCGTTCTTTGTTAATGAAATTTATACGGTGTTTCTACTGAATTCTCAAGCGCAAGGTGCATCTGGCAAAAATGAACAATCCACCCAAACACCATGGCGCGGGGCCCAATGCAGCTGCATCGGCTTAAGCCAGCTCTGGCTGTGGTTGCTGTTTAGCACTGGTGTAGGAAGCGGGGGTGCAGGTAGTGCAAGCTCACTCCCAAAAGTTTTGATTTGGTGAAACGCCGGGCAAAATCTCTGAAAACTTGCACAAAATCCCTGAAATTCTGAGCAAAAATGGCGCCCAAAACAACTTGAAGTCTTTTATTACGAGGTCACTTTTTTGGTGTTTTTCGGGCAAGTTTGGGAGAATTCGGGCAAAAATTTTTTGCACCCCCAAAAATTTGCCTGCTCCTACACCAGGGCTATCATACCGTCTTTATTTCTAAGGTTTGTCCTTATTTTGCAGTACCACGTCTTAGAAAATATTTCTGTCCTTATTTCTAAGATATGTCCTTACTTGTGACTTGCGTCCTTATTTTCTGCAGCATAACAATTTTAAATAAGCAGTATCTGATAGACATACAGTTTACAGATCATTTCTATCTCATCGTAAACATTTTGTAATCAAAGTTTTTTGATGTCATAAAAGTAGTATAGTCAGCAGTGGCGTATCTAGGGTATGGCAGGCATGGCATCTGCCATGGGCGCCACTTCGACGGGGGCGCAAAAATTGCTTGGGAAAATTTGAAATATTTGTTTACAATTCTTTGAACCTCTATTTTGCGCCCCACACATTCATAAACTGCAAAGCTGCATCAACACAGCGCCCTCACCTAACGCAATAAGCCGGGCGTGTTGTGCCAGCACCACCGAGCATTATGACGAAACTGTGGTATTGTGACATAACATGAGGGTCAGACACTGTGACAGAACAAGAAAAATCGCATGCCTTATCCACGAGACCTCGTCCTTCTCACGCTATAAGAAAGGATAAATCAGTCTGTACTGCTGCATTTCAGAAAAGAAGATATTAACCAGAATCTGGCTGAGACGAGTTTTAGTCCGTGGCTGTGAGAATCTGACTGTTACGCAAATAACTGTTGTTGAGGTCCTACAGCAGCCCGCTCCGACATGGCAAAACTTCTTCGATATGGCCACTATTGTCGGATAACTAGGCTCAATACAATGCCCCAGTCCAGAGACTAAGGTAGAGAATATTAGTAGCCCCGAAAAATTAGCAGTTAGTAACGTTACCGCACCAGCTGAGCAAAAATCTTAACTCATGAAAGAGACTTGTTAGTCTTGTTTAGAGCTAGCTTTTCCTGTCCAAATTTAGTTTTCTCTTCTGTGTCCAAGGCCTTGTGAAAATGTCCTGGCTGTGAAAAATTAAAATGTACGTGTGACAATTTAGAAGCTGTGTACAGTTCAGATGCAGATGGCAAGCAATTTTACGAGAAGATTCTAGATTGCAAAATGCTAGTTTCAATCGTGCAACTTAAAATTATCGCGTCCTGAAGTCCTGACATTCTTCAAATTGCTTCGCAATTAATGCTGATGGTGGCAGTATGTATTACAAGCTGCGAACAATCTTTCTGTAAACTGAAACTGGTCCTTTCATATCACTGAATGTGCAATTCAATTTCAATGTGTTCCATGTTAAAAGAAATTGTCCTTTACAGAACTTGCAAAATGTTGTTTGTTTATTTTGCAAGACATACCATTTTGTCAGACGACGCTATGTAGACCTATAAACTATCTTAACGTTATTATTTGGATGTTTTGATATTCTTCATAATAAAAGCAAACGAGCATAGAACAGTTTTTTTCAACCTGTATGCTGTAGCGGAACTCTGCAAATGTTTGCGTTGCTCATGGAACCCTATGCAATGATCCAAAAGTCTATCATACTTCTATAATAAACCTGTGAAACAGTGGTATTGCTACAACCGCAGAGAACTGTGNTTGCGAATTTCGTCCGCAGGCAATGTTAGTCTGTTTCNGCGGAGCCCCTGGCAGCCACTCGCNGAACCTNGAGGTTCCGCGGAATCCCGGTTGATAAACACAGGTATAGAATGTTGTGATCCTTACTTATGGATAAATTATATTTTACTTGCTGAAAAGTTTAAAACAAAAATAAACACAAAATATTTCCGTTTCAAAACATTTATTTTATGCATGGTTCATCATTCGTAAAAATTGTGCCTATATCTTATATTGAAATTATTAGATAGGGCGCACATTTGAACTTTGCCATGGGCGCCACTTTGGATAGATACGCCACTGATAATCAGGGCTACCATACCGTCCTTATTTCTAAGATTTGTCCTTATTTTTCAGTAGGCCAACTACGTCTTAGAAAATATTACTGTCCTTATTTCTAAGAAATGTCCTTATTTGTGAGTTGCGTCCTTATTTCTTCTTATTTTCTGCAGCGCAACAATTTTAAATAAGCAATATCTGATACATATACAGACCATTTCTATCTCGTCGTAGACATTTTGTGAGGTTTTGTGACGTCACAAAAGGAGTACAATCCTGCAGCACAGAAACGTGACGCACAAGCGCTATCAGTCGTTGTTACTAGCACTGTAAGCTGTCTACTCTGGCTAGAATTCTTAGGACAGCTGATTTTGTAGCGAAGGTTTAACATTTAATTGGTTCAAGAAATAAACAAGCGAAAAAAGTTTTCCGTGACGATTACAAGAAGGAAGTCGAGAATAAGACATTGCTAAAGCAAATGTTCCCTGGAGATAAATAGGCAAATATATGATCTGGCGATAGTCGTTAAAACAGAATCAATTGTTTTGTTTTTAGGTACTAAAATCAATTTTTGCTCAGCCGTCCCTATTTTTGTTTCTAGATCGATGGTAGCCCTGTTAACATAGGCGTACGGGAAGCCATTTTACTGGGGGGGCGGAAAAAATTTGCCCTGAAAATAACAACTTGCCCTAAAAATAAACAATTTGCCCTGAAACTAACTTTTTTAGTTTAATCCGAATGGGGCCTGAAACCTCTTGCAAATCTGTTCTATACAGCTGAATTCGTTTATAACTACTTCGTCTGTAACGTCAATTCGCCTATAACGTTAGATTTTGTTCGATCCCGATGACATCTTTTACGTGCGTATCATTTGCTTATAACGTTAATTCGGCAATAACGTTTTTATGCAATCCCCTAGAGGTGCCGTTATAGGCAAAATCGGTAGTTGCTTTGCTTATTAACTCATGGGAGTAAGGTTCCTTGCGTGTTATGTTCTCCCAGACAAGAAACGTTACAGCAGTTGCCTTTACTGATGCAAATATGTATGCGTCTTCGATGGCAAAACGCAACGGTTAAAAGCGACGGTTCCGGATCGCAGGGTCTGACTCCCTACACCGGAGTGTGTAATGGTCCAAATTACACACTACACTAGACTAAATTACACGAATCACCCCCAAGTGAATATACACTGAATACACTGTATTCAAAATTTTTCAACGTTCAAGATTTTTACACAACTTACACTTAGCCTGAAAAACAGAGTTTGCCCTGAAATTTTTCATTGCATTGAATATATTTTTTATCATTCAGGATGTTTGAGCAACTTTGCGCTTGCCGTGAGAAAACAGAGCATGCCCTGAAATTTTTCACTTTGTTGAATAAACTTTTTCATTCTGGATATTAGAGCAACTTGCGCTTGGCCTGAAAAACAGGGTGTGCCCGAATTCACTGTTTTGAATTGACTATATATTTCTTATCATTCAGGATGTTCGAGCAACTTTGCGCTTGCCCTGGAAACCAGAGTTCTGAAATTTTTCACTTGATTGAATATATTTTTTACCATTCAGCATTTTTGAGAAACTTTGCGCTTGTCCCGAAAAACGGAGTGTGCCCTGAATTCACTGTATTGAATACATATTTTTCATCATTCAAGATTTTTGAGCACTTGCTCTGAAAAACAGAGTTGTTCTGAAATTTCTCACTGTATTGAAAACATAATTTTTATCATTCAAGGTTTTTGAGCAACTTGTGCTTGCTCTGAAAAATAGTTGTTCTGAAATTTTTCGCTGTATTGAAATGTTTTTTACCATTCAGCATTTTTGAGAAACTTTGCGCTTGTCCTGAAAAACGGAGTGTGCCCTGAATTCACTGTATTGAATACATATTTTTTATCATTCAAGATTTTTGAGCACTTGCTCTGAGAAACAGAGTTGTTCTGAAATTTCTCACTGTATTGAAAACAATTTTGATCATTCAAGATTTTTGAGCAACTTGTGCTTGCTCTGAAAAACAGTTGTTCTGAAATTTTTCACTGTATTGAAATATGTTTTATCATTCCGGATTTTCGAGCAACTTTCGCTTGCCCTGACAACAGAGTTTGCCCTGATATTTCTTACTGTATTGAATATATATTTATCATTCAGAATGTTTGAACAACTTTGCGCTTGCCCTGAAATTATTCACTGCATTGAATATATTTTTTATCATTCAGGATTTTTGAGGAACTAGCGCCTGCTCTGAAAACAGAGTTTGCACTGAAATTTTTCACTCTTTTGAATATACTTTTTCATTCTGGATATTGGAGCAACATGCGCTTTCCCTAAAAATCAGAGTTGCCCTGAAAATTTTCACTTAATTGAATACATTTTTTACCATTTAGGCTTTTTGAGCAACTTTCGCTTGCCCTGAAAATTTTCACTTGATTGAATATACTTTTCCATTCAAGATATTAGAGCAACTTTGCGCTTGTCCTGAAAAACAGTGTGCCCTGATTTCACTGTATTGATATATATTTTTTATCATTCAAGATTTTTCAGTAACTTGCGCTTGCCATGAAAATCAGAGTTTGCCCTGAAATTGTTCACTGCACTGAATATATTTTTTAACATTCACAGCATTTTTGAGCAACTTGCGCTTGCCCTGAAAGAGTTTGTCCTAAAATTTTTCACTGTATTGAAATACGTTTTGCATTCAGGATTTTTGAACAACTTCGCGCTTGGCCTGAAAAACAGAGTTTGCTCTGAAACTTCTTATTGCAATATCTTTATCTTTCAGGATCTTTTAGAAACTTGCTCTTTCGCTGAACACAGAGCTTGCACTGAAATTTTTCAGTGTATTGAATATACTTTTTACATTCAGGATTTTTGAGGAGCTTGCGCTTGCCCTGAAAAACAGAGCGTGTTCTGAATTCACTGTATTGAAGATACATTTTTTAACTTTCAGAAATTGCGCTTGCCCTGAAAAACAGAGTTTGCCCTGCGTTCACTGCATTGAATATGTATTTTTTATTAATCAGAATTTTGAACAAATTGCGCTTGCCCTGAAAATTTTTCTGTATTTAAATATTTTTCATCTTTCAGGATTTTTTAGCTACTTGCGCTTGCCCTGAAAACAGAGTTTGCCCTGATTTTTTCAGGCCGGGGGGGCGGGGCGGCCGATCTCCCGCCTCGTACGTCACTGCCTGTTAATATGGGAAACGCACGAGAGCGCGAATGCATCTCAGAGGCTTATGTAACCTGTGTTCAAGTGCGGTTTACAATCAAGGGCAGCTTACATTAACCTTTAACACCATTTCGTGCCGCTTACAATCGAGTTTATACGGCAGGCACATAATCGGTTACTGGAAAAAGCAAACGAGAACGTTGCGAATCAGCGAAAACATGAATTTGACAAACGGTGACGTCATGAAATACGTCATAGGGGCCCTCCAGTGACATTTCCTCTGGGCCCCCCACCCTTCAATCCGGGTCTGCCGT
>JGI24022J15233_10001476_pt1 | contig 19730 bp, 15 predicted proteins | sample Ectturendosymbi2_FD_15233 | JGI IMG/M metagenome (IMG submission 15233) | reverse complement strand
GGTCGTGTTTGACCATTAGCTGATTGTCTTGTGACTTCTGCTGACGGTTAGGTACGTTTTCACTGAGGTGACTTGAGGTTAGTGTCCTTAAATAGCAGTTTTTAGTTAAGTCAGCTGACTAATAGTCAATGTTGATTGGTTGCAGCCTTTAATCGTTGTTCTAGCTTCTTCAGCTTTGAGGATCTTTCAACAAGATTGCTTTCTGTACAAAGATGAATTGTTTCAGGCAAAAATTGCCTGTAACAAATATATGTCTTTAGGTGTAACATTTTCTAAAAATGCGGTTATAATTTCTTTTTCTCACATCTTCTGCAATAGACCGTGTAGATGCTAATCAAGTTTTAGCTTAGGCCATTTCACAATAGGGCCTACGTTATATCTGAAAATCTCAGAACAGTATAACATCGATGTTTTTTTACACAACACAAATATCTGTTTTTACATTTTCGATGTCAGCAGGCACCTATCAGGGCGTACGCAAGGGGGGGGGAGTTTAAAAACCCTTGAGTTTGATATGTTACAAAATCTTTATTGCCTACGCAAAGGAAGAAATAGGCCTGACGTAGTGATGAGTGTGTTTTACCCCCATGTTTTAACGCGCAGCCTGATATTTTACGGTTATAAACTGCTGTGTCGTAGTGTTGAGTGTATTTTCCTCCGATATCCTGACTTGGAGCGCTGATAGATTATATTCAGTGCAATGACACATAAAACAAGGACAGTGTGTGTAGAAGAATATGCATATTGTGTCAACAAACTTGGCCAAAACGTTGGTTTGGAAACATGAATATGACGTCAAATTGTGATGTCACAAGCAGCGTATATTCAGTAACAATGACCACCATATGCCACTGAATGAACCCCCACCACGAAAATTTTCTGCGTACGCCACTGGGACGGAACCAGTACGAATGCAGCCCTTTCACCAGGTGATGTTCTTAGAATGCCGCCAACTAGAAGTCGGCCATTTGGAGTCGTTTCGCTAAACAGGCGTTGGCCTCCAAGCAGTGGCGTAGCAGCCATTTGGACATTCTGGATTTATCCAGGGGCGGCAAATGTTGGCCTAAAACAGTACATTGCAAAAATTATTCTCAACTTCAAAAAATTCTGGGTACAAAGTTTTTCGCGTTTTTTGATTTTTGTTTCCTAAATTCATTTTTTTTTCTTCGCAATTCTGTTGAACGCATCGGCTTAAAACACACAAGTACTGCACATTAGCCAGTTTTGTACACAGTTGTGGAATGGGTATACTCCTTTTTGGGTCTCTACTCACAGATGGAACGTCCTACTTGATATGTACCTATTGTGGTTAAGAGAGTGATCGACACACGATGGAGTACACANTACTAATCTNTGAAAGCGCTACATTTAGGCATTGATGGAATAGTGATTGCATTAGAAGAACTTTGTGATCAAAACNAAAATGCTGGTTCACGAGGNCAAGCTCATGACGTGTTAGATGCAATTCAATGTGTTTCTTTCCTGTCTTCTTTACACTTTTGGAAGGAAGTTCTGAGAGAGTCTCGTGATGCCCAAAAATATTTGCAACAAAAAGGTTTGTCGTTGGAGAATTGTGCCCAGGAGATGAAAGCATTTGCAGCCTTCTTGAGTGACGAATGTGATGCACTTCCTACGCAGTCAGTTGATAATGCTCTCACGATTTGTGAAAAGCTAGAAATTCCAATTGAGGAAGGACGTGTCAGCAGGAAAATAATTCCCAGCAAACAACTCAAGACGTAGGTGTATCTGTTCTTGAAGAAATTAAACGATGCATGTTACAAGCTCTGGACCGGTTTCTTAGTGAAGCAGAAAAGAGATTCAATGGAATAAATGAACTGAACGAAACGCTTAGCATTTTGAATTCCCATGCATTGTTGCAAAGCGAAAGCAATGAGGCTGATATGACTAAATTTAAGATCATGTACACGGACGAAGTTGATTTATCTCAACTACCAGTAGAGATTGAAAGGTTTAAAGCAGGGGTCCCCAAACTGGGTTACATGTACCCCTAGCGGTACATTTGCCTACCTATCTGGGACATGATTGCCTACCTATTGGATACATTAGGGATACATGCTCATCTACCGAAATGCTGAAGGGGTACATGGCTAGAGAGTTTGGGAACCCCTGGTTGAAAGGGTTAAACGACTTGTACAAAGCAGTGGTTCCACGTTCCAAAGCAATGCCACAGCACTGGATGTGTTGCAGTGGCTAACACAGTGGTTCCCAACCTTTTTAAGTTTGTGGCACTCTGCAGAAAATAAATATAATTTGCGGCACCCAAAGGCGAACCCACAGCAATTTGCTTGAAGGTTTGATGAGTTTGAAAATGTATTTTTCAATGATATATTGAAAAACGTATTAGCTCGCGGCACCCCTGGGTATTGTAAATGGCACCCTTGGGTGCCGCGGTGAACGTGGATTACGTGACTCTACTCCGTTCTTATGCTTGTGCCCAATAGCGCAGCCAAGAATTTTGTTCGGAGAGACCAATCAGTGACGTCGTCAGTCACTGATGTTTTTCTAACAGTTGAAAATTGATACAAAGCACCATTAAAAATCTTAACAAGATTGTGTCGGGGGGACGCGGGACGCATGGCCTTTTCGGCCTCATTCTGGCTGCCCATCTGTTTGTGCCTCACTGTCGCAGTTTCTGTTGTGAGTGGTGAGAGAAGCTTTTCAAAGCTTAGGTTGACAAAATCGTACAGTAGTTAAGGTTAAGATCTACAGCAATGGGGGAGGATAGATTGTCCGCTTCATCTATTCTTCGATTGAAAATGATTTTATCGGGATTTGCATTTTGATGACAACATTTCGGATTTTGTGTCAATGAAGGCTCGACTAGTTGATTTTTGAAATGTCAGTGATTAAAAAAATACCTGCATACATTTTTAAACCTCGTCACATGTTTTGTGTTGCGGTCGAAGTGACTGGAAGACATATAGCTAATATCCTTTCACTTCTATTCTACGAAATGTGATGGTATTCGTTTGTGCTTCTATTGCAATGTCGTGCTTTGTAGAAAGTTAGCAAAGCGGTTGAAATGTACTTTGTGCAAAGACATTCTTCTCTCATCAGCACAGACAACACGCATTTCTGCACTGTGAGCAACGTTCATAAAATATTTTTACAGTTGTGCTGACTAGCGTATTTAAGCTAGACTGAATTCCGAGGATGGTGGGCGGCAGAATCGCCGAAATCCAGGGGCGGCAAGCTATGCTGCTACGCCACTGCCTCCAAGCCATCTTGATGAGCGTTCTTGTTGACAAACGCCTGACAACAAGGTTGCAGCAAGCACCGTGGTTGAAGAGTTAAAAAAATCATTGGAATGCGTGGTCGGTGCGTGGGTTGCTTGATGCAATGATGCTGCGGGACAGCGGAAGGACAGCTTACTTGGCGAGGTAGCATTGTCCTTCAGGCCCTTTTCAGCGCACTGGAAAAATGAACACACACCGCATTTTCTGACGTCAGCAGGGTCGCTGGAAGTTCTTTGAAGCGGTTTCTTGCGTTGAGACCGCCAAACGAACTAACACGTTTTGCGACCGCCTCCCACGCAATGTAGTTGCTCCCGAACATACTGGCGTCTGGCGACGTTCAGGGACGAAACACACGCAGTGGCTGGAACCTGGAAACGCAGTCGCCTTTCCAGCGCTAGACTGATGCAACGTCGCAGTTTCCTTTTGGTTGTACGCGCGTTCCTGAACAAAAGAACACACACACGAGACAGCAGAACGTTTACCTCGGTCAAACAGGTAACGACAAATGCCACGATCATGCGGCAGTTGCACAATAACAGAAACACTCACAAATTTAAACAAGGCATGCAACACAGGAACACAAGGCGTCAGTTTGAAACCTTCCTGCAGAGGTATCAGAACAACAGATGCAACGGTGAATTTTGTTGAAGCAAAGCAACTCTTTCCGAACCCGAAAACTGGAAGGTCTCTGCCCCGGAATTGCATCTGGCTGCGTTCAGCTTGAAACAACACATTCGCTGAACCATCGATATCGCGGTCACTCAATTTTTTTGTGGTCTTACGTGAGGTGCAATGCGCAGTCGAAATGAGGGAACTCGAGTTCACACGCAGATCACTTGAAGAACTCGCAGCAAGTTGGGCGGAGCCATTGTTCAGATTCACACGATTGTCAGTAGCTTGCGGAGACATCTCAGCAGCAGGTTCGATTTTCGAACCGGAAGTGTTCACAGCGGCCGACAGCTTGTCACAGAGCTGCACGTTAGATTCGGCCGCATTATCATTAGAAGTATCAAATTCACCAACCCGTTGGACACAGCCTTCTTGGAGGTTTCCATGCTTTGAGATGTCGAGCAAAGCTGTTTCGTTGCATCGAGGATGCTTCGTTTCAACGGCGGTGCTGCTTCGATGAACTCTTCTCGAACTTTGAGGCCAGTTGATCGACCTTGCAAAAATCCGATATTGAATCGGGCAACAGCAAACTGCTTTCACTCAGAACACAAGTTTTATCTTCCAAAGGTTCGTTATGCGTGTTTTGCACTTCAAAACAACTGGGCGAGCCAACATCGGGGCTCACAACATTTTGAGGCTCACAGGAGCTTACAACTTTTACAACAGACACAGGAAAGCCGTCGTTCAGCAGCAATCCGCGTTTATTACCAGCTTTGCTAACATTGTCAGACTTTGGTGAGAGCTCCAACTGTGCTTCGCGTCCTGGCGATATGTTTGAATCGCCAGCGGGCTGTTTGACGCTTTGAAGTTATGCCGAAGCATCGGAAAACACTTTACCACAGTTTCCCTTTGGCTTCAGTGTCTGAGAAGTCACAGCGCATTCAGCATTGGTTGCAGAAGGCGCACTTTCTGTACGACCAACGCTTCTGTTAACTTCAGAACTCTCGACTCCCAAAACGGTCACTATTGTCAATGCGATTCGAGAAGCACAACATTGCACTTGGAACAGCCATGTTGTGATGGTAACTAGAGTAGTGGCGTTGGTTACAGTCGCGCAGCTGTTTATCAGATGCAGAGCTGGGCGTTAGAAACGAGTAATTGGGTTTCTGAAGAAGTTCACCACAGCGATTTTGGCCAATTCACCGCAGTACCGCTGCGTTGCTACGGGTTTAATCTCGGCAATTTGATTNAAGTTGTCGCGAACGTCGCCACTCGATCTCGGCGTTTCTGCACACTTATTCCCNGCAAAAACATTCGACGATGCTGCCGCCATTGCTAAGCGGTTAGGCTGTCTATCGCATCGGAATTCAGGCGGACGTGCACTCNCAACGCTAACAGAATTCATGTTTGACAATTTTCTTTCACGACAGTTTATCACATTATCGGAAGCACTAGTTTTCTTTCCATTAGGAACGCCGCGGTCATTGTTTGGCGCACACGTAACAGATTGTGTCTGCCCAGCATAGGGCAAGACTCTTAGTTCGTTCAGTGTTCAAACGAATTTCACATTCTGCCTGAATTACATGATTTGCAGATTTGTACACTTGCACACCCACATTTGTAGGAATCGTCTTCCTCGCCTCAGCATTCAAATACTCGCGTGCACGCAGGTCAAGTTTCTTCACTTGTAGAGAGAGTTTGCAAGTTTTTGTAACGATCATTGGCCACCATTTGTTGCCAGTCGCACGCAACTCTGGCACAGTCTTCTCAACATGAATTATGAGCGCCTCGAGCAGTAGGTGCATTTCCTGCAACCTTTCATTTACGTCAGTGAATCTTAACCTGGAGAAAATTTAATCCCAGGGTAAATTTCATCTTCCAAGGGGTAAATTTGCTTAACCATAAATTGCAGCCAATGTAAATTTTTATGAATCATTCCAAACTGTAAGGGTTTGTTAATTTGTTAGTGTGTTAATTTCGTATTGCAATGAATGAGCCCCATGGAGTGTATTTGGGGTAAATCTGGTAATCTTCTTCGATAAAAGGGTAAGGTATGTAAAAAAAGGTTAAGAACCACTGAGTTACGACGTCACGTGCAGACCGTGACTTTATCAGAACCTCTATATCATTCTGCTCGTGCAGACCAGAAGCTAAAACTTCGAAATCGTGTAACGTATACACAATGGCGACCGTTCTAGGGCACCAAGGCTATGACGCCGCAGCGCACAATAGTTAGAGGGTAATTGTGGCGAAACCACACACAGGTTGCCGACCTTTACTAGGACACGACACTTCAGTTTATGTCTAGCTGACTTACAGCCCAGAGGACAGAGTAATTGTGGCTAAACTGCACAGGTTGATTAGCCCAGCGGGAGACCTCAGCTTAGCCTGGCTGGCTACAAGTGGCACACAACGCGAAGGGTGAGGTGGCTAAACCATAGGTTGTTTGGCCCAGCTAGGGACCTCAGCTATCCCTCCTGGCTGAACTTCAACCAGAGTGCAACAAGACGAAGAGTAGTGGCCAAACCACGCAGGTATCTTCAGTTGAGCAGCAGCTCGAAGATTACAAACGTTTATCGGGAGTTTAATGCGTGGACCCTGAGCAGTTGACGAATCGCGACGCCACGCAGATTCCGGAGAAAGTTAACGAGTATGTTTCCCAGAGTAACATTCGCGCTAGACCACAGCTGTCACCTGTGGTCAACAAATTCTCCAACCAAGAGCAGCAATGCAGAATGTTCGAAACTACAATATTCTTTCAAACCAATTGAAACTGTTGCGGGAGCTAGCCTCAGATGCGAGCCGTGGAGGAGCTAGTCCGCAGAAAATTGAAGAAACGCACGCCTGACGAACTTTTGCCTAAACCAGACCCTTACAAACTCTGCGCACTAACTAAGCTGCAGTCTCTTGTTCCCTACAGCAATTGCAAACGGGACGGAAGACAATCAGGGCAACATTTCAACCTTTCCAGGGCAACCTTTCTTGACACAAAATCCAACAGGTATCAAACTTCAACGGCGATTGATCGTCAAACACGGTTTCTGAAATACAACAGAAACAAATAAGCGATTCTACCAAGCGCAGCAACAGTAAACTATCAGACCGTACTATCAATTAACTCAGTGCAGCAGGACAATTAATCCTTGAAAACGCGCGACTGCGATTAGGTCAGTTCAGCAATGAAAAGGCGTTTGGTTGCGACTCAGGTAAATAGACACGAACTCGAAGGCACAGCAGTTAACTTGCACACGATTGGTGTGAGCTATAGACGTTCAAGAGGAGTAGGAATAAACATATATTACATACCAATTAGTGTGAAATCAGCTCTTTGGCCTTTTCGGTGATCAGAAAATACTCTGACGCAGCAGAATTTGGTTCATACACGAGACCGAAACGTTACTAATTCGAAATTAGACTGGGCTGTGGTTTTTACTGCACGTTATTCAAGGCGAAATAGAAAAACAGTTTGTCTTGGCGTGAGATTGCACAAACCATCAAAGGCCGTTGGCGACCTGCTTGACAACCATGAGGAAACATATACCAACAAGTGGAAGCAGTTCTTACCAAATAGAAAAGAAATCTAAAGTGTCTGGGCAGACTTTTACTGAAGGCAAAGCACTTCTTGATTTGTACAGTGTTTTGCAATGCGCAAAATTGAGTTTAATGATTAAAAATTTCGAAAAATGAAGAGTAATGTTATTGATCTTCTTAAATTTGGTATTGAAAAAGTATGGAAAATGATTTTGAAAACGTGTGGGAACCCTGAGCAAATCAAACTCACTTTGAACTTGGAGAGCTGCACCTGTGATAAGTAGTCAACGGATGAACACAGATAGAAGCCATTAAACAAGGCTGAGACATACAAAGTCGCTGTGCGCTGTTACATTATGAACATTGATTCTTACTTCAAACCATGTGTTCAGACAAAACTCTGAATTATGAATGCGATAAACCAGTGGTTCCCAACCTTTCTTTAACCATGTACCCCTTCTGCATTCCGATAGATGAGCATGTACCCCTTCAGCATTTCAACAGATAAGCATGTATCCTTCACCATTTCGAAAGATAAAGATGTACCCCTAAAACGTCTTATGACAAAATATTTTATCATGATTTTTCATATATATATTTAACAATGAGCGTATTATTTATTAAAATAATAATCACTGATATATGTAGAAATATTTGGAAATATATAATATGCAAATACATTTTCTCGTCTATTGCTAACCTTAAATGTACGCTTTCGGATAGGCAAATGTACCCCTGGGGGTACATGCACCCCAGGTTGGGAACCCCTGCGATATAAGAACCAATTAACACAAACATAAAAGCAAACCCCACGAAAAAAATTAACAAGATCAGCATTACACATGACTTAATCTTCTTTGCAAAAAACGTGTACCTGTTTTTTGAACGATGGAAAAAATCTAACAACGTATGGTTGCACGCTTTGATGCAGAGATTGTTGATATTCGTCCTTATTCTTTAAACACGACAATCGCATTTTGCTTTCTGACTGAATGCCCGGACATTACAGTGTTAGTTTGAGGACGTGTGCAGGCCACAACGCATTCGTATTTCATCTGGCGTTGGCCAGGGTTGGACTCTAAATCTTACCATGCAATTTTCGTGTCTAACTCTGGATGTAGTTTTTTAGCAAGTGTTATGAGTTGGCGAGTAATTATGTTAAGAGAGTGTCTGTAATCCTGTGGTCCTCCCCTAACGCCGTTACAAAACCTTTTGCGTCTGTAATTGTCGATCTGCTTTGTGCAGAATGCCTGTGCTTGCGATACACGGACTTCGTGTCTGGTTCAAACATTGAAAAAAATAAAAACTAATTTAAAAAAAACGAATGCAATATGTCTGACAACTGCCAACATTGTTCAAGTTGCCTCCAAATTGGGAGCAGATATAAGTGTATGCACATGGTGACTGGAATACAAATCTGAGCAATGCAGATAAATTTTCTGTTACTGTACATTATCTTTAACATGTCAAATCCTATCACTTTAAATCATTTTTGTACACTCACATCTTCATAGCCTGTGCTCTTTATCATTGTTTTTGCCTTTCTTTTGTGCTTTTGACCTCATTTTTTCCCTGCATCATCATGTTTGCTGCATTGCTTTCAACATTCCCAAACTGCGTTTCCACTCACATGTTTTGCATGTGCATTAATTCCATAATTAAGGGTGAAATGCTCGTTGCGCCCACCTATTCTTACTCAATAGTTACACATGACAATGCTGGCGTTGTTCAGAAAACAGGTGTCAATCAATTCCATTCTGTTTGACCACAACAAGCATCATTACAGACGGAAATTTTTGGCTCTCCTGGACAGATCTTAGGGTTGACTCCAGATCCTGTTCCGGATACAACTTAAAACTTTGACCCTGGCGTAAAATGCAAATTCCGGCAGGTGTCCATTTCAGCACTCCTTCTCCGTGATCATCACTTTTACAAATGCTCTGAACACTCTCACAAGCTTGCGCGCACTGTATTGCAAAAATCCGGACAATTTACAACTTCTAGAGCACAAGCTTAAGTCCTAACAAGAGTCGAATGGTATATTGGAGTTGCTTGCTGTAAATTAAAAGTTTCTGAAAGATTATTAAAAGTAGAAACCTCAATGTTGTCATCGCCTATCACTATCTCATATATAAATGATTCGTCATGGATGCTTAACTGCCCCATGTGACAAGCTACGTCAGATGTGAAACTATACCTTGTGCTTGGTGTCAATATATTTAAATCGCAAAAATACGTTTACGAAAGTGGCGTTCAGTTTACAAGTCTGAAAGGTCATTCTTGATAAAACTAGAATAACTGCGTCAAAAGTAATTATTGCTCATGTTTTTGCAAAGGAAGCGAGGACTGTACAAGCGACACGCGATAAATGGCGTATGAAATAGCTATTTAAGCCTCGCTTTAAAAGTATATATTTATTGTTCTATTTAACTTTCGGAAAAAGATCAGCATTAACAGACCAGTGAAATACATATTTTACAGAGTGATTGTAACGAATTGGGATCAAATTCAACGAAACATTTGTATGCGGCAGAGCTGATTGCAACGCAATGTCATAGTGACGTGCTTTGATACAGATTTATTGCAACTGACCACAAGTACTGTAAGTGAAAGCTTATAGTAGAAGGAACGAAATGGTTCATGCAGAAACTTTAGGAAACTTTGCCCTTCTGTTATTGCAAACTTTTTCCTTTTGTTTCATTTTTACTACACGTTGCATAGGAAGACCTGCGAAAACGTTTAGGACTAATATAAACGGCTTTTCTTGTAAATGAAAAAAAGGGAGATAACATTGCGTTACTTAAATGCCTTTCGTTTCATTTACGTTGCAAAATAACATGCAGATTGTCTATATGGCGGGAGCATTTGGCAAGCAGTATCGGCCAAGCAGCACCTTAGAACCACACCGCACTGGTAAAGGGTTGACACAGATGCACAATAAAACGGATGCCAAGTCAAGTGCGAGTAACGAAGAGTTATCATCAGTCAGGCAAAGTTGAACAGCAATATCGCAATGGAGCATGCGTTGAATTTCGGTCGCTCAAAGAATTGCCAACTCTTATCCGCTTCATCTATCAAGGAAGTTCATATCAAAAGAAGGTCGGTAACTTCTGAATGACCCTTGCTCTGCAGATGTGGCACGCGGAAATACTTTGCGAGCACCCGGCGCACACACCGTGACCGCAAGGGACAAACGCAATGCTTTTTACATCTTCCATGCAGATATCGCAGGTTCGACTTTCAGTTAACTCACATACCTGCGAGACGTGTGCAAGTTTGTTACAATCAGCGCAACAAATTCGTAGAGCCTACAAACCATTCTATTTTTCATAAAAGCAGGTTCTATCACGCAACAAAAGTTGCTGAAGTGTGATACGATGCCACAATAATCCTGACAGGAATTTTTCGGTCATTTCACACAAAAATATCTTCAGCAAACTTTCGAAAACTGTAATAACTTAATGATATTATCAAAAACTGTAAGAATTCGAACGAGGACGATTGAAATTGTAAATAACACGTTTGCATATGGATTGCGAAAACAAAAAACAAACTTTGAAATCACCTTAACTAAGTTGTATTTTTGATGTAGGGTAAATGTTTAAAATCTGTTAAACGAGTTATCATCCAATGGCTTGGTCCAGCTATGTCCAACCCAACTGGCTTACTAAGCCAAAAAATGTGTCATTTTCTTAATCAGGGCCGCACAGTGAATGGCATATTAATAAGGGTCGCACAGTGAATGGCTTACTTTGATCTTAGCAAATTGGGGCATGGGGGCACCTGACTAGATAACCTCTGTATTTTATCCGTCCCCCGGCGTTTTTTTCTGTTTTATCGAGTATATCTAGCGCAATTAATTCAGTACCGCCAAATAAATCTATCTATCTATCTTAGCAAACCAAATTCGACTTAACCAAATGTACTGGAAGCGTTTGAATCCTAACTGCAATGGTAACAGATGTGATAAAGTGGCACTGAACTGAAGACCACCTGCATCAAAAATGTCAAACTCAATATTGTCAAAATCAAGACAGATTTTCAGTACATAGGATACTAGCGAAAACCTAAACTGGGCCGCACAAACCTTCGGCTGGGCCACATGCGGCCCACGGGCCGCGGGTTGGACATAGCTGGCTTAGTCAATGTAGCGTGCAAAAGGCAAGTTCTCCTCAATATGTCACCATCGGTATTGAAATGTTTGCGGCCCATCACAAAAAAATCCAAGCACTGCAAAAATTATATTTACTTAGCGCATTTAGTCTGTTCTTGAATAATATCTTCCAAATAGCAAACGAAAAGCGCTTTTTTTGCGTGAAACCTCACAGAAAACTTTGCAGGCGCATTATGATATGGGTTTTTGTTCGCAGAGACATTTCGGTCCTTTTTTTTTCTGAGACATTTTGGTCACTGAGACATCTCGGCCATTTGTCCCACAGTTGTAGTAAAACTCGCCATAACAGTGTTCATTAGCCTATATTTTCAGACATGCTGACCAAAATGACTTATTTTTTTTCGATCATGTCGCAAACATTTCGGTCTATGACCGAAAAATGACCGAAAAAAAAGACTATGATCGACGATTTTATGAGGTTTCACCGAAAAATCTACCTCTTTCTTCAGTTTCTGCAGTTCAACTTTGCTTATGGTCAACGTAGATTGGGCAACAGAGAACTTGTTTGCAATTTCATGGTGCAGGCGCTCTTCTTCCATCAGACGATTTTGCAAATCACCGACGCTCTTCTCCTTCTGGAAGAGCTGAAGCAAAGCATTACTTGTACTCATGAATGTGGGAATCTGAACAAATGAGTTTTCAGCAGAGTTGAGGATGAAATTAAATTCATTTTTATGCATTTGGGATTCAAGGATGCAAGTAAATCAAATTGGAAGACAAAGACGTTTTCTACATGTAATAAGCAGAATCTGCTCTGCAAATCTGCAGAAATCTGAATCTGCAGAAAAGAAAGATAGTAACTTTGCTTTCTGTTCATCCCAATGACGATACTCAGCTGGTTAATCTCGGAACCGTGTCTTTCACTCACACTAAGTGACGCGGAGTAAGTTTTTAAGTCTACAAATAAAGATAAAATATCTGTTGGAATATTCGGTTTATGTGATGAACCGTACTATGTTTTCACGTATGAATGGTTTTGGTTTGAGATTCCAGAATCCTATGCGGAAACGCGCTTGTAGCGTTTAACCAAGGTACAATTGGTCAGAGTAATCTTTATTCACTCTGCGAAGTAGTATGCGGTTGCAAAGCTGTGCACATTGAATAAAACAACCAAAGAATTTGCAAAAGCTCGCACAAGTCTAAAACAAGCAACTGCATATATTTAACCATACGGGCTAGAGTGGGAACATGCATATCTGTAAGTACCGGTAAATCTTGCGCAATGTCGTTCAAAACAAAGCGTTTTCCATCCAATGCTGCAAAATAATGTTGCACTAAATATTGGCGAAAAATTGTCAAGTAATCCGCGGCCTATAATTTTGAGTGCAGGGTCTATGCACCGGGCCGTGGCGAGCGAGTGTTCGGAGTAATTAGGTTCAATGCAACATTCCGACCTCAGCCTACCTCTTTCTTGAACGATGCAGAAAGTCTACCAGCGTATGGTTGCCCGCTTTCACGCAGACAGGTTGTTTGTATTCGTCCTTATTCTTCGAACATCGCAACCGCATTTTACGAGTTGCGACTGAGTGCTCGGATTTTATAGTGTTTTTTGAGAGCATGCGCATGACAAAATACTTTCGTACTTTAACTTGCCTGACCAGGGTTGGACTCACTCAGTGTCCTACTCTGGATGTAGTGTTGCACCACGTGTTACGGGTTAGCGAACAATTTTGTTACGAAAGTGTCTGTAACCCTGTTGTCATACCTCCAAATTCCCTATTAATCGTTCTGTTGTGTCTGTTTTTATCAATCTGCATTGTGCAGACTGTGTGTGTTTGTCCTCGGTGGAATTTGTGTCTGTTACAAAAACCATGAAATTAAAAACAAAATATAAATTTACCAAGAAACACATTTGTTTTTGCAACCTGTTAAAAAATTACATAACAGTGGAGTGGTCCAGAAAATGTTAAAAACCACTGCTCTAGTGTCTAAGTAAACACAAATATTTTGTACTTTCAAGCCAGTTTCAACCGTTCAGTTACCTGCGAACTAAGGGCATGCAATGTGCAGTGTGCTTCATCAAGGTCAACGATCTTCTGGCTGAGTTTGTCGGTCAAATCGCCAATTTCTTCTTCCGCTTTCCTGAATTTTATTTCGCTTTCTCCAAGCTGAAATTTTACGTACAACAGTAAGGTATTGGAAAGAACGAAATGAATTTTAAATCATTTGTGATTTTCAGTAACTGTTTGAAAAAGTTTTAGTGAGCTTCCATTGGAAAATACGTTTGGGCATTTGTCAGTAGATGGAAATAGAGGCAAAGGCCAGTTCTGCATTATGAAAACACCTGGCGACTTTGCTCGTCATAACGTTTTCCACTTCTGCTCATTCCTTTCATTGTCACTAAAAAGTGAAAATTGTAGCAGATCACAGGTAACCCTGGCCTCAGGCAATACCTCCAAAATTTGGTCATTTAAACACGTGATGAATTAAGCAAAGCTCAATTGTATACACAATTAATGAGTCAGTGGCGAGGTAGCGAAGTTGTGCTCTCATGTGAGAAAAATGTCTGTAACGGCGCGCAGCGACCAAAATGCCTTAACCTTTCTTTCTACGTCCAAACAGTGTGATTCACTCTTTGAACGCCGCCTTAAAGTTTAATATTAATGGACCGCCTTGATGGATTGTACTGACACTTCTACAGTAGCAACCTTTTGAAACTCCCTGGCGTGGGTCGTTAGAGGAAACGTCGAGTTGAGTAACTGTTTATTTCTCCCATGTCGCCGTTTTGCGTCTGCGAACAGGACGTTGAGACAGACCTTCGTCTGCTTTGCAGTCTCGAACAGTCGTAACAAAGAAAGTTGTTTTTTTTGTTTTTTGTCGCGCTTAACACGAAAAAATTCAGGTCGGTTTAATCCAGATCTCTAGTAACGATTTCGGCTTTAAGTGAAATATACCAAATTTCTGTCGACCGCAACAGCGAGTTTTCTCATTGCAAAGTCCAAATGTCTGAGCCGTGGTGATCACACCACTTTGGTGCGTAAACTTGTTTTTTGTTCGTGCCGAAGTGTTAATACAGTAAAGCTTAGTGCAAGTTAGCTGTTGTGTCTTCGAGCCGTACCTATTCATTTTCAATAGTCGCAGCCAAGTGCTTGTCTTGTTAACTGTTGAATTAATACGCCGCTCGCCCACTACTTCTTTAATTGTCATTCTAGCACGTCTGCTAAACCCTTACGAGAGCCGTTCTCTTCGCAGTTAAACGCAGTCAGTTGAACTACAGTCATGTGCTAATGCGAGTTGATCTATGTAAATAGCCGCAGTCGTATGAGCCGCGCGTTTGTCTGTTTGTTNATTACTTGTCGCACGTTCAGCTAATCNGACGAAGTTTGTCTTGGTAGTTTTATCTGCGCTGGTAGAATGCTCTTAGTTTGTTNCTGTTGTGTTTCAGAAACAGAAACCGTGTTGACGATCAATCGCCGCTGAAGCTTGTTGTTTGTTGGATTTGCTAACAAAGAATTTTCTGAGCGTTTACGACTCTGTTAGCCATTGCTGTAGGTAACAAGAGACTACAGTCCAGTTGATGCGCGGATTCGTAAGGGTCAGGTCCTAGGCGAAAGATTTTCAAGACGCGTTTCTCAAATTTCTGCGGACTAGCTCCCCCACGGCTCGCAATTAAAAGGCTAGCTGCCGCAACAATGTCTACAGGAAGCCTGCCATTTATACATATCTTAGTTAACTGCAACAAACAACCAAAATCTCTATCATCATCTTGCTCCAATTCCACGATGCCTTGGCGCATCTAACTGACTTGTTGGATCAGTTTTCTTTCTTTACTTTGCGATGTATCCAACTTCTCTTTCAAGGTGGCTTTATCACGTTCTACTTGCTGCAGAAAATCCTGAAACAATTAGACAAAGTCTTCGGCGCTAATATTTAATAACATACAACAAACGTATGTGGAGGTTTAGGCAACTGAAGAGGGAGCATCACCATTCACACTGAAATGCAATGGTTCTTTGGAACATTATCATGTAATTTATATCCCTTGAATATTTTGAAGTAAAACCATACAAACTAATTTTCGATGTTATTGGCTTTTGTTTGATCATTTAACTTGATGTTATTGGCTTTCGATGTTATTGGCTTTTGTTTGATCATTTAACTTGCGTATATTTGTTTATAGCTGTTGCTTTGCTAAATTTAGTTCTAGCGTTGTTTTGTGCCGATTTGTAGCATCTCATAGTTCAGCCTCTTTAGGAAAGTATGAATAATATTTCTCTTAGCAAGACTTGAGAATAATATAGTTTGCATTGTGATCATACCTTAGAAAGGCATTTACATAAACTTTTTTTTGTCTTACAGATTAAGTCAACTAGCGAAGTTACAATTGGCCCTATAACCTAAATTATATCAGATTTTTCGATTGGTCATTAGCACTTACATGAGTTGAGCAGCTAAAACGAAGCGCTTCAAATGACTTTATGATAAATCTAGCTTTACAAAAACGGCAAGTCAAATTTGTGTTTGCTGCATGCGATCAAAGTTTCTGTCTCAAGCATGCACCTTTGAAATTAAAGGCAAACCTACAAACGCAACTGCAGCGTGCCTTATGTATCCCAGATTGCAGTGCAGCTCAGCAGAAAACATTAACAGGCCAGCAGGGGATAAGCTTATTCTGAAAATACTCAATCTAGCTTAACGTACCTGGGTGGTCTTAAACTCTTTCTCTTTATCTCCTTTCTCCCGTTCGCATCTTTCGAGTTGCTTCAGCAATTGCAATGATGTTTCTTCGGCTTCACACAACTTCAGCTGCGAAGATTCGAGTAGGTTGTCTTGCTCAGACTTTTCATGGTTGAGCCGGAGTACCTGAAGCAATCGCCGTGGGACGCAGTTAGAAATGAGATTATCCGCAAAGACTCCGTTTTCATTTATTGTAGCAATTTCCGCTTGCCTAAAACCGGGAAGCAAAGTATGAAAAACAATCTGAACAGCATTTGCGGTATTGAAGTCACAATGTTCTTTACCTGGATAATTATTTTTAGTACAAAGTTGAAACTTAATCACGTATTGCAACTATTTTACTTTATACTATCTCTCTATGGACACCAGTGACAGATCTGTAACGTTTGGAATTTATGCTGAAACGGACTTTTTTGAGTTCTAATATCATACGATTTTTGATGAAAAGGGGTAGTGTAGATTTCACATATGTCTGGACGGAATTACTCATTAAAAAAAACTGTGGTCGTGAAGAACTTCTCCTTTTGTATACTGCTAACAAGACCGTAGAAGCATGCGCTGAGTGAGTTTCAGCTCTTTACAGCCAACTGGCGCTTTATGGTCAATGCAGCGTAAGCCACCTCACACCAGCCATAGCGTCAGGTCAGCGTGACCCGAAACCACAACCTCTGTAAAATCGAAAAGAGCGAGGATGACCGCACGCACACCTATATAAAAGTCGAACAAAAATGAAGCTACTGAAGCGTGGAAAGTGCTCCGACGCGTGCTTACGTAGGTTTCACGTGGTCACCGCTTTTGACACGGGTCTGCCAGACCCACGATAGTATTTAAGGTAAAGTGCCTGTAATCCTGTGGTTCTACCCCCAACGCCGTTATAAAACGTCCTGTGCCTGTTTTGTCAATCTTCTTAGTGCAGACAATGCGCTTGTGCTCTGTGGACTTTGTGTCTGGTTCAAATCTCAAAAAATAAAATAAATAAAACAAATCAAAACTTTTTAGCTAAAGAATTGCGCAAATTCATGCTGCGCGTTGTGAAATCTGCTGATTTTCATTTATTTGAGATTGATTTCCATACAACAAAATCTATTTTCGTTGGTGAACCTTCCAGACTTCGCATCAACGTAAGCAAACAATTTTTATGATCTGGAAAGATTTGAGTGCTTGTGCGTTTAAAGCCCTACTGAGATGGGTTATTTATTAGCGCTTTGTAAAAAAAATTTAAGAATAGAGTGGTTTATTTTTTTAAAATTCACACATTTGCGACTAAAGTGCAAGTTCACTGCAAAATCACAACAAAATGAAACGTTTTCTGGAAACTTCAAACTACTATCTGTGCGGTGCGTAATCTGTTTTTCCTCAGTACAAAGATATTTTTCAAGTAAGTTACCTCCGACATCAGTGATTCTATCCTTTGCTTTAAAAACTCAGTCGTGTTTTGTTGCTCGTTCAAAACCTGTTTCTGTTCATTTCTTTGACGCTGAAAAAATAAAGCATGGTAAGATATACACAGGGACCAGGTTTTAGGGGGGACACGTCCCCCAAAGTTTGGATAAGGAGATACACAATATCTTTTGTCACTTCCAATATTTTGTGATAAAAAGTAATGTAGTTTTACAAATTTCGTGGTTACATTACTGATGTTTTGCAGAAAGAAGTCAAAGACTATCCAGAACTCGGTGACTCAGCCATTGAAATACAATTGTTAATGCATGTTCATCACTACAAGAGATCGACCTCAGCTGGGCACCTGAAGGCGTGAATGTAACCAAATATAAGGTGCATGTTTTCTACAGTTGGGTACCTGCAGAGGCTGCTTTGAATGTCGCCTGCCAGTTCTGGTGAAGCAGGGTGATTCTTCAGTGCCTTAGGCAAGTTTCAGACATGTCTGGGCTCTGTCATGACAAAGTACGCCTAAATCATGTCGTTGTTCGTCATGAACATCCGGATATATTAAGTGAATTGTCCTGCCAAGATATTGCCAAGGGTTTTGTGAGGTCTAAAGATGTAAGGTGCCGTGTGTTTGGCAAAATTTAAATACTATCCCGATGCACATGGCAAACAACGGTATGACTGAGGCGAACTTTTCGGTCATTGTAGGGAGTAGCCGTGCCCGTTAATGGAATCTCAGATACATTACATGTTTCTTTAGAATTGCATTATGTAACTCCTAATTATTTGAATCTCAAAGATACATGTTCAGAAATTCTACTTCTAATGTATTGTAAACGAAGTGTGGTGTTTGTTTCATGTACTATAACGAAGAAATCTTCAACTGCTAATACTAAAATTTTGTGTGCTTAGTAAAGAAGAAAATACCTCGGAATCATTCCCAAGTACTAGCACAGTATTATGAAAATTCCATTATCCAGGGGGGCACTTGTGCCATGGTCCCGAAATATAACATTTCCGTAATATATCTCCCATTTTGCCAACTTTACAATAACGAGACGCAAACAATATTATTAAACATGTGTGATAGGCAGAATAACATGCATATTCCACAAAGATTTCCCCCCTCAAAATTTTCTAGCAAAATCGGTCCCTGGTTATATCACACAGAAACGAGGACGTTGAAATAAGAGTCGATTTTGAAAAAAATGCAACTTTTGCAAGTTCTTGAATGGTAAGGCACACTCCTTCCCTATGAGTAGATCGGAATCAGAGCGCAATCTGGCCAAACCGGAAAGTTGAGAGAAGATAGGTGTAGCTTTGTCCGCTTCAGGCATGCCGAAAATGGATGATACAATGACGCATACATTTTTTTGGTGAAATTGCATTTGCTAAAAACACCCAAACAAGAGGTTCAGATATCGGTGTAGGAATATCATGAGTATATGTATTGTGGGGGCCCTTTCGTAATTCCAACACCAAGTTTCTACCGGCTCTTGAAGACGTTGAGCCCAACAAATGACCAATTGGTGAATGAGTCAGAAACTTGTCTGAGACAACCCTTCGATACAAGACAAAAACATCGCAGGGACTTGTTTTATACAAAAGATGTCTGGACAAAGAAGACTCAACGGTTGTCTAACCCCTCACCAGGTTGGATCTGTCCAAAGATAGGAAAGTTTGAATTTCATATAAAAAGATAAGCAAAAGGCACAAGTTAAGATCCTTTTGACGACGAACAAAATATAAATGTTGTGTTTATTTACCTACAAAATATAAATGTAGACGAACAAAATACAAATGTAGTGTTTATTTAAATGTAGTTTTTATTTATAAATGCAGTGTTTATTTATGTTATCTTTATGATTTCATTCTGATGCTGCTAGATAACGTTTATAAAGCACATCAGCATATCTAAATGTTACATACATGTACCTGATTTAAACAAAAGATGCTATGATTTTTGATCTTATATTACGAAATTTCGATTGCAGTCTTGAGTTTGTTTTTTCTCTGCTGTTACTTCAGCCTTTCAACTTCTCACCTGTAAGCTTTGCTTGCAATTTTCAGGACTGAGGATGCGTAATTTTACG
>JGI24022J15233_10001473_pt1 | contig 19745 bp, 9 predicted proteins | sample Ectturendosymbi2_FD_15233 | JGI IMG/M metagenome (IMG submission 15233) | reverse complement strand
CATCCAGTCACAATTTGCAAGGCGTCGTTGATGGTGGGGTCAATAAGGCGGGCATGAGCACTGTGGCACGAAACAGGAGTGCAGTACTCTGCAGTCGAATGGACCAGGGCTAGGGTGCCTGTTTGCAAAGTTGTTGCTCAAGCCGTCTCAGGAGTGCGACGCGTGATGTTAGCTTCTTGCCAAGTGACTCAAGGTGTCGGCGGTACGTGAGCGACCTGTCCAACGTTACTCAGAGGTATTTTGGGCTCGGAGCAGTAGGGCAGGGTTTCGTTGTGTAAGCTAGGGCAGGGTTTCGTTGTGTAAGTGTAAGCTAAAACGACGCAACGTTAAAACAGTGGCGTTAACCATAGGACCTGAAAATGTAGGTGAAAATCACGACATAAGTTTCGAAGCACCTTTCGCACTCAAACTGGCTGGCCAAATTGATGTAATTTTTCCGGTGCTTTTTGTTTGTAATCTTTGGTTTCTGCTTATTGTTCGGGTGAATGTTATTTCTTGCCGAGTCACTCTCTAGCCTGTGGAAATGTCTTTTCTTAGCAAGAATATACCACAGTGTTTGTATCATGAACTCTCTTATCACAGCTAACTGTATGTGGAGTGAGCGCCGTATTTATTCGATTGTAAACCGTGGCTTATAAAGATTTTTTCATCATTTCATGTGGCTTACAATCAAGGGCGGCTTACATTTTTTAGTTTTTGGTTAATGAAGGGTATAGATGACGCTCAGTCTCTACTTGGCTACATTTTGTCGACCAAATTTTTCTTTCGCATTCGATTCTCTTAATCATTACGTGCACATCCGTCACAGGAGGGATTATGATAAACAGAAGGTAGCTGTAGTGGTGTAAGCCATCATTAATGCGAGAAATGCACGAACACGGGAACTCGCGAATGCATCTCAGTGGCTTAGGTAACCTTAGTCCCATCGCCGCTGGGTGGCTTTGGTGGGCTTAGCCCTCGCAAACAAAGCTCCAAGGCCCTCAAATTGAAATATGAAAAAATACTGTAAATCAATGGAATTTTTGTCAAATTTGAATGTCAAACCCCCCTGCACAAACATAAACGTAAAGCCCCCCTACTGACGAATTTCTGGTTACGGTTCTGGGTAACCTATGTTCAAGTGCAGTTTACAGTCAAGCGCAGCTTACATTAGTTGACACCATTTCGTGCAGCTTACAACCAAGGACGCTAACAATCGAGTTAATACGGCACCAATAACAAGAAACAATGAGCAGTATGACGTACAAAGGCAAAAAACGCAAAGCTGGCCAACTCGTTATAAGAATGGTGACAGCGTGTCACAGAAAATACGTCGAAGTGTAAAATGAAAAAACGTTGCAAAATGATGAAGCGCAATAACACAACAAAACAGGGCAAAGCCTACACTGGAATGTATAAGAAACCAGTTAAATAGCGTAAAGGTATATGGTAAAAAAATGCAAAGATAAAACCTAAATGATGTGTTCTACTATATTGCTGTGCTTTCTTACGTCCAAATACGATATTAATGGAAGCAGGCTAAACTATATTACCGTGTCCGGAAACAAATTTAAGTATATTAATATGAAAATCATCTACAAGGACGTGTGTTGCTCTGATAGTGTTGCTCTCAAAACACCTCTAGAAATAAGATTGGGAATCTGTATTTATAAAAGGTCATTTCTGCATCGACCCGATGACTATGTTGGTTTCACACCAAGCTGCCTCCCCACATTTTACAACAAAATTGCGTCCATGATTGCTGATAATCTGCTTTGTTTGTTGTGCTGAGTGGCATATGTGTGTGTTGTGTAAGCTAATAGTCTATTTCATGGGTGGCCAACTTGTCTTCGACTGGTATCGACTAGACAATATCTTGATAAGTCGTGATCGACCAGTTGGTAATAAGTCACAAATGCAACATGCCAAAGTTGAGTATCACATGTGCAAATACAGTGTACTATCGCCTTTGATGCACAGATTGCCACGCAATAATAGAAAAACATATTCCAATACCTTTGCAGCATCTGCCGAGCTAGCCTATGGTCAGCCATTGCAAGAGGCACCAAAGAATGCACATGACCAACCAATTGATGGAAAATTTTTATGTACTTTCTGGAATATTGATTGAAAATGTTCTTTTTGGGTATCTTGTCAATTCAACGCAAAATCAGGCGCGATCGACAAAGTGACACTCGACGATCGACCAGTCGATGCGATCGACCTGTTGGCAACCCCTGGTCTATTTCAGCGTTTGAGCTACATTTCTTTAGGTTGAAATTTCGAACATTCTACCTCAAGTTTTATGCAGTCCACCTTTGCTAAAAGACAGTTTGAATTTGTAGTTTTTTTAAGCTACATACTTTTACTGTATTTTAAACTGTGATCTACTCCCAGAGTTACAAAATCTATTTTCTTTATTTCACCAACTGATTGAATGCTGGAGCTCTTTTGCCATTAGCTGAAACAGATTGGTTGAATTGGTCACATGACAAGGACTGTAGCCTTGGACTAGCGGATCGACTTTGCCATATAACCTAAAACCCTAACCCAAATGGTAAACCTGTGTCTGGTTTTCAAAATTTATTAAAAAAGTACTGTAGCTTCCATCAAAAGTTTTACCATAAAAAGTGTCGTCTCTATCAGCCTTGCCGAAACAACAATGCTGAGAGCCCAAATGACGACCACTCCCACAGCATGAAATCATACTCGACCAGGTTCACTGCACCCACTGCTCGAGTCACGAACAGTGTTATAAGTGGACAAAGCCGTATACACTACAGTTCAAATGGAAAAATAACCACAGCAGAGCTATAGGCTACCTCTGGCGGCAAAATACAAACTATTTTTCTGTTTTTCCGATTGAAAGCGCACAACTTGTGATGATATTTTTATGGATTGGGTCACAAAATGACAGGGTGTTTTTGTTTGGAATTGACTGTAGGTCCGCTGGCAATGGCAAGGTTAGAATAAAACACTGAGTTTGTCACATTAGCAGCACTGTCATGGTAATAATGTAGACGTGTCTTACTGTGTAAGTGGTTTTCGCGTTGACTCTGGCCATGGTCGGGCACCTTTCGTTTTGGCAATAGCGGTTGCACTTTTCAAGGTGCCGGTTTTCATTTACTTTTTTCGAAAGTTTCCAAACTTTTGTGGTCAGATTTGCAGTTTAGGCGTAAGTGTTAGGTTTAGGGGTTAGGTTTAGGTTCAGGGGTCAGTTTAGGTTTAGGACTTAGGTTTGGGGTTTAGGTTTAAGGGTTAGCTTTGGCTTTGCTTCGTTTCTACCAAGCGTTGTGCAGTCTACTGCACACTTGTAATGGATTAGGTTCATGTTACAGGTAACGGATGAATAAGTTTTCAAAAATGAAGGTCCACTGGTGGACCTATAACCATTGCCTTTTTGTCACGTATTTATCCAATGTCGCATTCGGATACAGATGTATATCGGATACTAAATTTCAGACATTTTCGGCTAAGGATTGGATATGGATATGCAAAAAGTTTTCGGATATGGATCAGGAGTTAAAAAATCAATATCCGCTCACCTCTATAGGAGAGGCCAGACTCTGCTCACATTTTGACGCCATCCTGAACAAAGTTGGATGTTTGCCCTGATAGTTGCAGGTTTAAAAATAACCTATGGCATGTATTTTTTTTCAGCTCTATCCTACGTTGAATTTTAAAGGATTTTTAAGTTATGCGTAATGCTCATCATGTTAATTTTAGGAGTTGCACGCACGTTGAGGTTAATGGCTTAGTTTGGCACAGTCATACTACAGAGCTTTGTCCGAGTGCATGGTTAAAGTACGATTCAATATTTGTAAATAGGAGTTCAGCTCCTGAATCCTGACTTTGGAGATTTGTAATGAGTCTATTGTGAAAATCGAAAGTTAAAGCTCAATTCCAACAATTCTCAGATAACTGGTCATTGAAGCTTGAACTATTTAACTAGTGTTTCAACAGTTAACACTATAACTTAAAATACAGTAGAACCTACACTATAGTGTTAAAGATGTAAATTTGATAAGCAATGTATAGTTTGTGTCATGAGGCAAAAACTATTGTGAAGTTATTTTGTCAGTAGCTGTACACAAGTGTTTGAAGTGATCACATGACAAGTTCAAAACACATTACAAGTTTGTAACGCATGACCTATATTATGTATATACAGTAGTGTTGAACAAATTGGAGATTTTTGCAATCCTAATCCAGTCCAAATTTTTTAATGAGTAATCCGGTCCGATCCTAATCCGGTGGACCTGTCCAAATATTTGATCCAATCCGGTTTATACAAAAAAAAAACTCTGATTAAGCTTTTTACTGCAGTGATCAATGCAGTTTGGATATCCATATCTGATCCGGTTGAGTTTTTTTCGAAATCCAGTCCGATCCGGTCCGGTTCTAAATTGCAGAATCGGGTTGGATCGTGATCCGGAACCGGATCATGTTCAACACTGATATACAGTAGCTGACCACAATGCCTTGTTCAAGTGCAGGCAAGCTTTTATTGGCTTTTTGTCTGTGTTGCGTAACGTATAGGCTAAGCCATTACTCTAAACCTCAACATTTTGTCTTTCTAAATTGTGCTTTTCACGTGACCACTTCAACCATTTGTGTTCAATTACAGGCAAAATAGCCACACCATGTATTTTACCTCATGAGGCAAAATAGACACTATCTTTTTGATATGGGTAACTTGGAAGTTTTCGGAGTGTAAACTGGAGTCGGAGTTGATTTTTCAAAATTTTTCGGAGTCGGAGAAGTGGTCTTAAAGCGTGGAGCAGGAGCGGAGTTGGAGTCTGAAAAATGTGATTTCGCTCATCTCTGCCAAATACCAAAAATCTCACCCGTTGCTCTCATTGTTGTCTCACTTGACAATCGCCTTGTTTTGCATGCGAGCTGCAACTGCCAACCTTTTGTCTTCATTGTAGTTTGATGCATCGCCAGGTCAACCAATCGCAACGTCAAAAAACCCTTCCACAGTTGCATTAAAATGCTTTTGCAGTTTCGTACGCACCATAGTGTACAAATCTGCGACATTACATTAAGAGGCCAAAGCGAGGCAGTGTGCATGACAATGCATAGTTACCAAACTTACAATTTTCGTTTCCAACTTCTGCGCCAGCAAACTGAGTTGGCCTACGACATTGCAGCCGTCTGTTGCCATAGCCATGTGCAGGAAAACATGTTTTCCTCAAATCGTTTTACTTCAGTGCAAGGCAAAACCATATCTTGGCTTTCAGCATTTAGGGGTAGATGATAAAATGGATGCCGATTTTGCGCATTTGACCTAAGGTAAACTCGCGCGATGAAAACGCTGGAAACACTACTCGTTTATGCATCAAGGTACCAGTGGTGTACAAGATCCGGATGTTGGAGTCCAATCCGGCCGGATATTAAGATTTTTTTGAATTTGGATTGGATATCGTTTCCCTGTCAACCGGATCCGGATTATACAATGAAATAAAATGTGGCCATGCAAAGAATCTTCATTCGGAATAATAGTTGTATGAGGAAAAATTACGGTATTTGGAAATCATATTACCAAAAATATACTTGTCTAATTTCTATCAATAGACTGCAAACTTCCCTGCAACTCAGGATAATGACTTTCAGACTGGGGACGTATCAAGCAACATGTAGTTTGGAACTGACTTTGTGAAGATGAGCATGATTGATTCTATAGTTTTATTATGAAGCAGCCCGTCACTATTCAGATAAGACGTGTTTCATTTTTGAAATGTATTTATTAGAAGATCATACTAAAATGGCGGTGTTTATTAGGGCCAGGGATGTGGAAGCGGCTATTTCGTCAACCGCTTCCGCTTCCACACCTATCGCTTCCGCTTCCGATTCCACTGTTGCAACCTCTCCGGTGGTGTTGCGTTGATTGTGTGATTCACCACGAACGGGATGTGCGTGAAGAATAACGCCATAATATATGTAGCGTGAGCAAGCAATAGTAAGAGAGATTGCGATGTAGTAGCTCTGCCGATATTAACAAGTAAACGATTGAACTTGATTACTAGCATACGCGAAGAGAGATTGCGCCGCATGATCTCTATTGTTGCTTGCTGCCATGGTGCGAAGCTTTGCGCACATGCTGGGATTTCCGATCGCAACACCACCGCTTCCGCTTTCAACAGAGCCTGAAAATGGGTAAGGATATTTTTTCATTGAAAACTACGTCAAGTTGTAGAAAATTAGCATAGTTGCCTGATCAAATTAGACAAATACAGATATTAGTGAAGGCAGTGATATTTTCCCTAGTTTTGATCATGTTCATTGCCGTTCCCTGAATGGAGGTGTTAGATCGTTGAGGTGACTGAATATATCTGCATGGAAGCCTATGCCAGAGACATAATGAACTCATTTTCAAGGTGCTCTGCTATGCCACTACCTCCGTGTCTCAGAAACTGCTCGATTTCTTTGCGTAGTTCACGAACACGAAGAAGCACTCGAACACAGGATAGCAACGGCACTTTTGTGTAGTAAAGAAGAACATTGTGTTGAGCTTAAACTTCATTACAAAAAACTCTGAACAGACCGTGATTCAAGGTTTGGCCTCTGACAAAGTTTACTGCACTCACAACAATCGACAACACATCATTAAAATTTTCAGGGCTGTATGCCTAAAAATGTTGGTGCATCGTACCCCCTGTTTCGGTGTTTGGTACCCCCAAAGGGTACGTGTGCCCCCGGTTGAGAACCACTGCCTTTGCCTGACAAATATCAAACTAAATTGCATTGCGTACCGTTTAAAGTTTCTTCAAAGCGCTTTGATTGTCATACATTATTATGTCAATAAAATGTTAAAAGCTTTTTAGACTGAGTTGGCAAACGCATATGTACAGTAATATCTAAGTTAAGTTCGCACCCGTTTAAGTTCGCATCCCAGTTTGCACAAAGCTATGAAAAAATCTGGATTCAATTTTTTCAGCAATTTACTGGCATTTACAGCAAATGAAACGTGACAACAGGTCATAAAAATGTTAAACTCGAAACATTCTGTTGCTAAAGTTCACGATTTTGTATAATTGTTCAGCACGTTCATTTGCTTTCAAAATTGTTAGTGAAGGTGGAAGGAGCAGTTTGCTCGATGCATGTTATCAAAAAGAAATACCTTGCTATCCATGCTCTGTTAATCTGCGGACTGACACGCTAACTTTTTTGTGTGTGTGTCTTCAGATATTAGGGCAAATAATGTTTACACATAAATTCCCGCTTCGCACAGACTTTCCTACAACAGCCTCACTCCATACTGTCGTGCGATGTTTCATTAACTTGGATCAGTTGGATGATTTGACTCAAAACGACTCAATGAAACGCTTGGCTTTGCCTAGCATTGTTTGTGAAGTGAATAGCATAGTGTAAATGAATACTATATGCCTTGCTGAAAAGAACAGTTAGCTTCAGTCAAAGCATCAATCAGTCTCCAAACATTAGCCCTAATGATCCGCATCAGTTTGCTGAGGTAGTTAAAAGCACAACTGCTAAGTTCGCACCTACCACATAATTTCACACAAACAGCTCAGATGCAATTTGCGAACATAACCGGGAGATTGCTGTACTTTCAAACTGTTACCATTTTAGTACACAGCAGCCAGGTTTGAAAAGTCAGCCTCCGATAAAATCGGTAAGCCTTCTATGAAGAACGCCATGGATGCTAGTTATGCTTTATCTCGTTCTCTCGCGCTACTGATATTGCAGGTTCATTCAGACTTATAGTGCAACTTCACCGCCTAATTCACATTGCGAAATGGACAAAATTTTTTGCTAAGTTACTCTTCAAGTGAAATAACCTATGTGGAAGCAGAAGCGGTAGAATTTTCGTGCTTCCGCTTCCACTTCCACAGAAAAAGGACCGCTTCCACCACTTCCGCATCCCTGATTAGGGCATTACAAAACGCTTTTTTTCAGCGTTGAATGAAGTAGGCCTACACCAGCTTCTGTCTCAATGGCGTAGTTCACTAGTCTAACTCAAACTGGCTGAACTCACAACTAAGTATTGAGTAATAAACATGGTGAAAACGTATTGACATTTTGTACATATTGTTGTAGGTTGAAATTCACCTGAACTGAGAATGAAAACTTGTGAAGTGTTGGATTTAACAAAAAACGGCAAGGTTGTTTATTCTCTAAGCCTAGGAGTGTTGGAAGTTCAGTTTGGAAAGAGTAAGAGTCAAACAAAAAAGAGATTGAGCTGAACATTTATTATACTCTTTTAAGAAATGAATTTAATTGGGCATAAATTTATCGTGATGGTTCTGTGTCTTATAAACTGATTGTGGTAGGCAGTTGTAGCCATGGCATTCAAGACAAGGTATGTCGGCAGTGTCTATTTTGATTCATGAGGCATCAGCACTGCTGGAGCTATTTTACCTTTAGACAAACGCATTTGTTTGAAATGGTCACACGACAAATTCTAAACGCATGACCTCACTTGATAACGACATCTGTGACGGCTTAGCCAAATGGACGAGTGTTGTCATGGTTTCTGTGCTGGCAAGCTACGTTAGTGGCTTCTTGTTTGTTTGTATTAATCGAAGACTAACCTAAATCCAAATATTAACTCTCATACTGAATCCTAACCTTTGTCTTCTTGTGCATATCATACTTGTCATGTGACCACTTCAACAAATCGTGTCTGACTAAAGGCAAAATAGCCACAAATTTTGCCTAATGAGGCAAAATATACACTACCAAATATTTTGGCTAATCTTTAACTGAGTGGACGGTTTCGGATTTGGATATCAGAGTCCATTATTTAAAATTTTCGGATACGGATTGGATATGGAGTTTATGAAAAAAATTCGAATCCAATCCGATTGCAAAATTTCTTTATCCGTACACCACTGCAAGGTACTGAAGGTAGTAACTACACATCCATCTGGCATGACGTGGTTCGGATAAAACGCTGCGTTTGTCAATCAGACAGCAGTGACCTCATAACTTAACAGCAGAGATGAGCATTGGACTGGGCTTGGATAGGACTGGATCCGGACTATGACGAATTTTGTGGATTTTGGAGTGGACCTAGTGTCAAGCGAAATTTCTAACTTGCGAAATTTCTGACTTCACACCATGCCCGTATACACAGAGTAATCTTCTACATACTAAATACGCTGATAAAACTGATTATTAAGGTTTTGGAATTCGTGTTTAGGGAAGTGTGTCGGGTTAGGGTTTGATTGAGAAAAAGAAAAATAATCGAGGTCAACAACTAAGTCCGAAAATTTCAATGGTTAAAGTTATTCCCGTGCTATAGACTGTTGGGGGAACCTGGCATCTAACCAAAATGTTTTAATTTACGCAATACACATCAAAAAAGTAATTTCCAGACTTTATTTCTTTATTGTGAGGAGCAAAATAACTGAAAAACAATACCTGGTCAGAAATTTCTTAGAGGTCAGAAATTTCTCTAGACACCGGATTGTAAAATGCTTCACATATTTTAGATCAGGACCGGATTTGGACTGAGTTAATGGACAAGAATTGCATAATTTTTGTCATTAAAAAGTTGTTTTTTTGCGAAATTTTTGGACTTGGATTTTACAATTTCAATCATCTTGGACTATGGTTGCAGTGATGTAGCCGAGATCGTAACCTTCGAGACCGAAACCTAATAAAAATTTCGAGACAAGACCGAGACTTCATCAAAAACTCCGATACGGATACTCGAGACTTAAAGTTCTAGACCGGGACTCGAGACTTCAAATTTGCGCATTTTGAAGAAATTTTTTAAAAAATGTCCTCATCACTTCTGACTTGAATTTTTTTCAAATTTCTGGCATTTTTTCTGACGTTTTTTGGTTGTTTCTTACCTGCAAATGCAACAAACAAAAAATCGTTGAATTATAGAAATTTTAATATGCCATTTCTTTGCATATTCAAAGTGTCGAGACCTGAAACCTAATGACCGAGACTCACAAAAATGGGTCTCGAGACGAGTCTCGAGACCGAGTCTAGAGACTCCATCGCTGATGGTTGGACTTAGACTGAGTTTCAAAAATTCAGGAGAGGATATGAATTGCAAAATATTACAGTCCTCTCATCTCCGCTTGCAGGTATGTTTCATTGCTCATATGCCAATCCTTTTCGGTTTGACTCTCAACTTTACGATTTTCGTTTTGGTAGTAGTTGTTGCACAAGTATCCACACTTTTCTCTCCATATTTTCCGTTTTGCTTTATGTTTGGGATTTAGGTTTAGGGGTTAGGCTTTAGGGGTTGGGTTTAAGGTTTAAAACTATAGGTTTATAACGGAATCAGTCGAGTACAGCACAAACTTCCCTCTGACCATACTTTGTCACAGAAACGAGCAGTGTTTCCACAGTTTATATCGCGCAAGGTTACCTTTGGTCAATTGCGCAAAATCGGCATCCATTTATCATCTACCGAATTTAGGGTGTCACTGCAAAATTTTAGGGCAGGGGTGTCAAACATATGGTCCGCGGGCCAAAACCGGCCCGTTGCGAGGTTGAATCCGGCCCGCGGGATGATTTCGTACAGTATAAACTTCATTTGCTTGATACGTTTATCCAGTCATACTTCGATAACTGGTGACTAGATTTCAATTACTTGAAACTTAACGCAATTGCTTATATTTTATTATTTCCACTGTTTTCTCACGTGAAATATTCCCGTTTTCTGCATAATTCCTTTTGCATGTTCGCACCGGTTTGAACTTTCAGACAGGTATGTATGAACATGCAAAAGTACAACTACTGTTGATAAAGTTTAACACTAGAACTCTGGAAAAAAAGATATCTTGTTCAGCTTTTAGGTTTGGGTTTCGATTATGGGTGGTTTTGGGTTTCGATTTTGGGTTTCAGTTTTGGGTTTAGGATTTGGGTTTAGATTTTTGGTTTTGGGTTTTGTTTTAGGGTTTTGGGTCATGTTACAAGAACCTTAATCTAATCCAACTGTGTCGTCCTTGTCACTTGACCAATCCTATCAATCGGATTCTCATGATGGCAAAATAACTCCAGCAGTGATTTACCTCTAATGCCAAATAGACTCTTAATTATCAAACTTTGACAATGCCAAAAGGCTGTGTTTATTTTGCACCATGAGACAAAAGCACTGCTGGAAGTATTTTGCTTTTAACCAATCGTTTTTAGCTGAAGGCAAAATAGCTCGAGTAGTTATTTTGCCCTATGAGACAAACTAAAAATACCTGATTTTACATTGGCGGATCAGGACTGGATTGGACTGATGATTTTCAAAAATTTTGCGGATCAGGACTGGATCGGATTTAATTTTATCGGATCAGGACTGGACGCGGACTGAAAAATTTCACAACCCACTCATCTCTGATGCCTACTTCATAGGCGAATTATATACTCTGTAAGATCTTAGTATCTGATGATTCTTTTCTGAGAAAGGATTTCTTTCCATAGATTGCAGAAATAAGTACAACCCCTGCTCCACAGAGATGAGCGGACTGTCATATTTTGCAACTCAGACCCAATCCGGAAATTTTAAACTTCAGGCCAAGTCCAACCAAAGTCCAAAATTTTGTAAAAATTTGAAGTCCAAGTCCAAATAAAATCCAAAAGATTGACAAAGTACAGCTTTTCAACAACAAAATTTATGCAAAATTTTCCATTATCCCAGTCCACATCCGGTCATGGTCCTAAATTTATGAAGAAAATCACATCCCGGATCCAATCCAAATCCAACAAAATCCGTCATAGTCCGGATCCAGTCCAAGTTAAGTCCAGGCCAATGTTCATTTCTGCCAGAGGTGATCGGAGGCACATTTTTTGATTCCTGCTCCTAAAAATGTGACTGCAGCTCCTGCTCCGGAGCTCGTTGGAAATTTACATTGCGACTCCTGTTTGCACTCCGACAGCTTGAAAGCAGAGTCTATTTTGCCACATGAGGTAAAATAATTACTTGAACTGTTTTGCCTCTAGCCAATATGGATGAGTATTGTCATGCTTTTAGTGCTGGCAAGCAGGTAGTTGTTTCTTATCTGTGTTGGTCAACTGCAGGTTTTCCCTAACTTTAGATCCTAACTCATTTTGTATTTGTGTATTGTAGGCTACATCTCATTTTGCGTCATGCGGCAAAATATACACTAGGCTACCAAACTTGAAACCAAGAAATAGAATCATAAGTTGTTCTCATGTGAACCAAATCTCATTTGTCTCTTTCAGATGTGGCTTGAACAAAGTCTTGTTTAACTTTTTTATTTAACTCTTTGTGATTTAGGCACAAGCACAATTAAACAAGAACAAGACAAATACTGCTATCTTTTCACTTTAGCCTCTACAAATAAAGCCACGTTGGCTACATTGAAAACACTTTTGATTACCTTATTCACACAATTGAGTTATTTCTCTTATTGTATTTGAACTTGCAAGATGATAATGGCATGTTTAGGAATAACCTGAACTGTACTTCTGCTAGCTTGACTGAAACTGCACTGCTATTGGCGTTGCTGCATTGTAAAGGTGCATATTGCATGCATTGTTGTTGTCTTCTACATTTCACTGAAACTAACAAATTGTGAATACTGATCAAAAAACGACCCAGCAAAGAGGTAGATCTTCCAGTGACTGACGTCAGCAGTTGAGCATAAGCCATGCACCAGTCAGATCAGAACACAGACGGCCAGTCTGCCATCCTTCCTCCAGTATTGAACATGATCCGGTTTCCGGATCGCAATCAAACCGGATTCTGCAATTCAAAACCGGACCCGGATAGGAAGAAATTTCGAAAAACACTCAACCGGATCAGATATGGATATCCAAACTGCATTGATCACTGCAGTAAAATGCTTGATCAGAGTTTTTTTGGGTATCAACCGGATTGGATCAAATATTTGCACAGGTCCACCGGATTAGGATCGGACCGGATTGCTCAATGAAAACTTTGGGCTGGAGTAGGATTGCAAAAATCTCCAATTTTTTCAACGCTACCTCCCTCACCCTCAACAGCCTGAACTAATGACTGACCAATTTATCCAAGAGAATAGAGGGAATATATTAAGCTAACAATTAGCCGTTCAGAGAAAGTTTAAATTCAATAAAATCAATCGTCCGACTCCTGCAAAAACTGAAATTCTCACTCTTGCTCCGATTCCAGGTCCGTTTTTCTGTCAAAAATCCGACTCCAGGTCTTGCTCCGGTGTCGGCAAAAATCGTAGACTCCTTTCGGAGTCCATTCCGGTGTCAAGCCAAATTTCTGACCTCTGAGAAATTTCTGACCAGTTATTGTTTTTCAGTTATTTTGCTTTTCGGAATAAAGAAATAAAGTCTGGCAATTAGTTTTTTCGATGTGTGTTGTGTAAATTAAACCATTTTGGTTAGAGGTCAGGTACCCACAACAAGCTGCAGTACGGGAATAACTTTTTCCATTGAAAATTTTCGAACTTGGTCCATGACCTCAATTATTTTTCTTTTTCTCACCCTTACCCAAACCCTAACCCGACATACTTACCTAAACACGAATTCTTAAGCCCTAATAATCAGTTCTATCAGCGTATTTGGTATGTAGAATATTACTCTGTGCATGGGTACATGGTGTGAAGTCAGAAATTTCGCTTGACACCGGCACTCCGGCTCCTTGGTCCCCTTTGGTCTCTTCTGCTCCGAAAGTTAACCGCCGCAAAACTCACATCTCATTTGGATAGGAGATTGTCGCTCTGAAGGTATTCTCCCTTTTCAACGATTCGTCGGGCAAGGTTGGTAGTTTGCCACTGCGGTAGCTGTAATTTGAATCAATTGTGATCGGAATTGCATTAGATTGTTAGTGATGATTGTCATTAAGTACAAAATCAGCATGAGAATGAGATTTCTTTTGTGTTTGGATGGTAAGTTATCGTATTAGGATCTTCATAAAAGGTGTTGGCCTTGTTTACCCTGGTGAATGATGATTAGAGCCCGTTTTTGTATGACCTAAAAGTTGATTATATGAATTTATTTTTCAGCAAATATGATTTTATATGACCAAACAAAAATGACTGAGGTAGAACATTTACAGCTATCGTATAAAGAAGCATTACCAGCGAAAATACTAGATAAAAGAGATGATAGCCTGATGGTTTGTTGAAGCACCACTGAAATAAACAGAACATGAGCAAAACATAGTACAGTATTATATGTTTTGAACTTTGAAGCAGATTAAAAGCATGCATGGAAATCGGTTTGTTTCTTTAGGGTAGCAAGAACATGCATTTTCAGGCAGTGCATTTACATTTGGAAGTGGCTACAGAACCACCCATGGATGTTTTTGTTACAAAACTTATTCGACCATACTGCCTCGCATGACGTGGTTCGAATAAAGCGGTCAGTTTGTCAGTCAACCGGCGTCGATCTGATAGCCTAACGCAGTGCTCTTCAACCTTTGTTATGCCATGGTGCATCCTTTAAGATGTTTTGATGAACTCATGCATCCTATTTACTTAAACCTATGCACCTTATTTGCTGACACACCTCCTCCCTAATTGCGCCCTTGTCTGCAAGTACCCTGTTATAAATAAGTAAGTACTCTAATTCAGTAACTCAGCTGCATAATTAAATTGATAGTCACTAGTGGCTCATTGTCTGTTGCTTATGAATCACAAATAATTAACTAATTACAACAATTAGCTTAACGTGGTCTGATGCTAACGCACCACACTTTAGAATGTGCAAGGCAAGGTTAAATCCTGAAAGTCATTGGTTGGTTAATGGTTCATTTTTGCTAACAGAAAGTTTTACTTTGTAAAAGGTATCTGTTTAGTGTGACAAGTTTGTGATGCACCCTTATGATAATGAAACCTTTCGTAGTGGTGCACCCCACGCATATTTTGATGTACCCTAGGGTGCACCGTGCGCACTGGTTGAAGAGCACTGGGTTAGCAGATAGGTTCAAAGTCTACCATGCCAATGGACGGTTGATTGAGGGTTGGCCTTTCAACTTCGCGCCTTACGTTTTTGTAATAATGACTGCGCAGTGCTGGCATGTTTCAATTTGTGGGACCAGCTTTACTTTATTCAAAACTTTACAAACTTTTGTTTTAGAGGTTGTTAGCGTTAGATTAATGTTAGTGTTAGGTAACCTAAGTTACCGTTGTGATAGTGTCAGCTTAGGGTTAGGTTAGCGTTAGTTTTAGCTTAGCTTAGGGTTAGGGCTACGGTTAGGATTAGGTTTACCTTTTGTGTTTTATGTTTTTACGAAGCCTGCTACATTTTCATGCGTTACAAGAGATGGTCAAATCAGGTTTCAAATTAAAAGATCATAGATGTTTCTGTAACTACTGCCTTCACATTTTATACTAAGTAACTTGGTTTGCCTACATCTTTGCCAACATTTGCAAGGTGCCTAAGTGGATTCAATTTGCAGGATGCAGCCTAGGTTAGACCTATCGATGTAGTGGTTTCACCTGTTATTTTGAGATTGTTTCAATGGTTTCCTTACCGAATTAGGTTGAAAATGTGACTTTATGACATATTATAGAAAATATGACTTTGTAGCTTTTGATATACTATAGACTTTGTACGGATGCGATTTTTGTTTTTAACGCTTTGAGAGCTGGGGTATGATATATTCGTATTTCATTTTTGGCCTAAAACCAGCAGTTATACGTTGCCTTACTAACGCCCTAGCTCCACCGTTGATTGTGCTAAAGAGCTGTTCAAGGGCTTAAACGGATTGGACAGTCTTATAGATTGCACTCGAAAAAAAATTTTTGGTTGGGGGTTGTGAATTTTTTGTGAGTGATGTCATAAGTGAAGTAGTTTTTGGGCCATTTTGGCTCATGTTGCCTGGCCTAGGGCACAACCGCTAGGCCAAAGTGTTTTGCTGAAGTTTTCGTTGGTAACTAGGCTCGAGTCTGAGCCTTTGATCGACTTTCTAGCATTTCTGGGTCAAAAGTTATGATCTTAAACAAATATAACTAAATAGTCAAAAAAATTTACTAACTTAGATCATAACTTCTGAATCCGAAACCCCAGCAGGTCATCCAAAGTATCAAAAGACTCAGATTGTAGCCTAGAATCCAATAAAACCTTCAGTGAAATACTACTGTCTAACGGTTGGGCCAGGTGAAGGTGGCCAAAAAGTCCTCCGTTTATGATGTCACTGACAAAAAACCCGCACCTCCCAAGCAAAAGTTCTTTTTTCGAGTGCAAACTACAAGACTTGCTGCATCTTTTGACCATTCAACCAGGTCCGTAACTCGAACAGGAGCGGAGATATTCCCGCGCAAAGCCACGTGCGAATCAGCTATTTTTTTTGCGAACCGCTTGAATTAACCCGAACGTCAAAGTGTTAAATTCGTTTCGTAGCTCACTGAAGCACAGAAAAATATGACTTAAAATGGCCTTAATAATGCTTCAACACCTTTGAAGCCGGTTTGATTTCAGCCTAAATCCAGAAGTTTGCACGTCTTTCTGCAGGAATATCTCTGATGCCGAATGTGCTAAACAGCTGTTCAAACTTTCAAAAAACTTGGCACGTCTTTGAGTCCACAATAAAAATATTTTTTTGGCTTTAGGTTTTGGCTATTTTGTGAGTGACGTCAGTACAGTGGTTTTAGGCGATTCGAAGCAATTTATCTGGCCTTGGGCCCAAACCGCTAGATCAGGGGTGACAAACCTATTAGCTATCGCGGGCCACTTTGTCAGTTACCACTAAGTAAGTGGGCCACACAACTTTTTAGTCATACTATTAAACCTGTTAAAAACGAAACAAATTGTTCATCAACAGAAACAAACAACAGTAATAAAACCCATACGAACCATACAGCTGAAGTTATTTAACGAATGCTTCCCGGGCTGCATGTTCGTCACCTCTGCACTAGATGATAGTATTTCGCTGCAATTTTTATTGGGAACTATGCTAAAATATGAGTCATTTCATACTTTGCATGACTTAGTGGGGTTTCGGGTTCAAAAGATGGTCTAAAGTAAACACAATAATTGATTAATCCCATAATTAGATAATTAAATGGTTAATTTTAGATACAGTAGAATTTGTCTAATTCGTCATCATTTAATTTGTTAATTCACTTAATTCATCACTTTTTTGTCAGTCCCAGCATAATTCCTACCTTTTGTGTACATTTCTGTTCATCTAATTTGTGCAATTTGTCACCTCTTTCTGTCCCTGAGAAGCGTTATGTTAGGCTAATCCGTCATTTGCAGTTTTGGTTGTTATGTTTAGCAGTTCACATGTGTGGGAATTCAAACAAATTAAGGATCTTAATATGAGAATCGTTGCACCTTGCAATTTGTTTATCGAATTTATGCACGAGGTCTGAAGCACGACCCCACTTCCCATTGAGAGAATGGAGAAAGTCTGTAATGTGTGTTAAAGATTTCAAATGTGCTAGATTAAATGCAGGAGTCTCGATAGAGTAGAGCAATTAAAGAGTATAATTTAGTAAACAGCCATAACGTCATGAAGTTGTATTTTACTGCAAATAAAAGCATTGTGTATACGAGTTACTATGATAAAGTATATGAGCTGCTATGATCGAGTTTGCACCTGTTTGCATAATTTGTCACTTCACCTATTTTGTCACTTTTATCTAATCCACTTGAGGTGACAAATTAAGCAAATTCTACTATAATAACACATGAATCAGAAACACTAGAAAGTCAATCAAAGGCTCAAAGACTTGGATTCTAGCTTAGTTTCCAATGAAAACTTAAGCGAAATATTTGAGTTTAGCGGTTGAGCCTTAGGCCAGGTAACATGAGCCAAAATGGCCAAAAATCTCCCTTACATATCATGTCTATCATGAAAAGCCCAAAATGAAAAAAAAAAATTTTTTCTTTGCTGACTGAAAGACTTGCCGAGTCTTTTGAGGGTTTCAACAGCTGTTTAGCGCAATCAGTATTGGAGATAATCCTGCGCAAAAACATGTGCTAACTGTTTGATTTAGGCTGATTTTCAGAATACAATAAATTTGTATGCCAGCAACAAATGTGTTAACCACCACCTGCTATGCCAGTGACAATACCGTCTGAGAAGTGTTGACAGCTAAGTCATCGCATCCGCGGACGCAAGGTTTTAGGTTTAGGGTCACAGTTGCAAAAAAGCAAGTTTGGGTGAAGAGATATTTTACTCTGACGATTTATTTGTATTGGCCATAACTTTTGAGCCAGAAATGTTAGAAAACCAATCAAGGGCTCTAAAGACTTGAACTGTAGCCTAGTTTCTAATAAAAACTTCAGTCAAAAATTGTTTTTTGTGGTTGGGTCCTAGAGCCCGATGACCTTGGCGAAAGATGACCTACAAAAAATCTAATAAAACTTTCCAAATTTTGAAATGGAAACCAGAAGACTCGCCACATCTAATGAGGGTTTGAACAGTTCTCGAGCTGGATCGGCTGGCGAGTTATGGAGTTGCAAAGTGGCTCACGCAGGTCTTGTACAAAGCCGTGTTCAAAGTACAAATATATTGTACACTAGTGCCTTTGGTGTTACTGTTAAAAAAAGACTGATGCGGAGGGTGTTAACGAGGAGTAAGGTGTGAAAGCTAAACCGTACGATAGTGTTTCACTATATGCTACAAATTTCAATTTAAAAAATGAAGTTACTGCAAAGATACAACTGACATCTTGCAAACGTTTCGATAACAACTGTTATCATCTGTGCATAGCAATAGTGCTATGCACAGAAGATGATAACAGTCAGTTGTATCGTTTGCTTTGGCTGTAGTATTTATTACTGCAAAGATTTTTATGCTTTTTGAAACAACAGGGTGCAAATGTTGCTTTATTATTATGAAAAGAGTGCCAGTTGAAAAAAAGGTTGGGAACTTCTGTTCTGACAGAAAACATAAAGAAAAAGTTTAACTGCAACTGTCACACAAGTTTAGAAAACCATAAAATATTGGTTCAAATGTAAACAAGTATATCAGAATGGTAAAATGCAGCAGTAGAAATTCTAGCTGGCAGAAGACTCAATGGACATTTTAATAATGCAAAACCATCTTCAGTTTCTCATATATGCCACAACTACCCTTTCAATTTTGCTGTATGGAGTTAAAATCATTAATTCTAACAATATTTTATGTGATGTGGACAAACGTATCCCAAAATTTATAGCATTGAAAGTATGATGAACGTTTGGTTTATATGGATGAAATGATCTAAAAAGAAAAACATGGCATGTTATTTACTAAACTCAAGCAAATTTCCAAATTTTATTTTTGTGCACAAAAGTAAATTGAGAAATACTACACATACCATTTGATCCTTTTAACCAAATGTTCTTCCTGGTTATTTAGAGGAGCTGGTCTTGTTGTATGCTGTCCAGAAACAAATTCTTCCATGTTTTAGTTTTTGTTACATTGCACAGTTTTTTAAAATGTCTTTCATGGATAGCAACCTCATCAAAAACAACTTGTGTGAATAAAGTAAAATTTTGCTGCAAGTTTCAAGGTTTTGCCAGTATTGATTTCTATGCATAAACTGGTTGCTGAAACTTGCAAAATTAGTTTGACTGCTTTGAGACCGTTGAAGGAAAAATGTTGTCAGCGGTTCAAGAACTTTCATACAAATTTTTAGATTTTGCATTATCTGTTACGCTTGCAAAATTGATTAACACTTTGAGAACCGGTCTGCGATATATTCGTACTTTGATATCGGCCTAAAAAACAGCAGTTTTCGGTTGCCTTGCCAACGCCCTAGCTCCTCCGCTGATTGTGCTAGAGAGCTGTTCAAGGGCTCAAACGGATCGGCCAGTCTAGTAGATTGCACTCGAAAAAAATTTTTTGGTTGGGGGTTGCGGATTTTTTGTGACTGACGTCATAAGTGAAGTAGTTT
>JGI24022J15233_10001470_pt1 | contig 19758 bp, 9 predicted proteins | sample Ectturendosymbi2_FD_15233 | JGI IMG/M metagenome (IMG submission 15233) | reverse complement strand
GATACAAACCAGATCTCACGTACGGAATGCAATAGCGAGTAGGGAACGGCAAGTCGTAATGCGAAAAGTTAAATCCACTATATAAGAATGCCCCCCCACGGTCCACTATACCCCTATTTCTATCAATGACGTATTGAGGGAAATTGCTAGCGACACGCATTGCCGGGTTATGACACTGGGAAATTTGATCTGTCTTTAAAATCTCATTGTGACAGTGAGCGGAAAAAACGCTGTAGTTGATGCGCAGAAACAAGGTTTGGAAAGTTAAGCAAAAATATTAACGAAATTCGATTGCAAGCATTTTCACTAGCGGAAAAAGTAACCAAAAAGTTTTATACAGCCACAAACAAGAAGGTTCCACAGCTGAATACTGTTTTTCAGGATCAACTACAGTAGATCGTTGTGTATTTCTAGAGACCCTTCAAGTCTTTAACACAAACGTGACACTCTTGCAAGCTTTTTTATTCTGTAGCTGCAGTCCAACAGATACTTTGAACCAAGTTTGGCTTTGCCCCTCCTAATCGAAATTTTTGACTGTTTTTGTGAGTTACAAAGTAATAAGCAGGGCAACCAATTTTTTGACGTAAAAACGTAAAATTTTGACTTTATTTTGACCTATAAATTTTCTGCGTTTGCAATTGCAAAATAATTCAGCCTTAGGTGTTGAGGTTAACCCAGAAGCATATTCATGCACTCTATGCTTCGAAATTTCGAAATACTTGGTTGTTGAACTTTGAGGATGATACATTGATAAGTACGTAAATAACTACAGTAGAGTCAAACCTGAGAACATCATAAAGATGAAACGTTATATGCAGGCCCGTAACCAGGTGGGGCGGAGGGAGAGGGGCGAATCCCCCCTAGAAAATTTTTTGCCCCCCTGGAAAAATGTGTTGGATATTGTTTGAAACTATTGGACATAGTCCAAAAAATTTGGGCCCCTCTCAGAAAACTCTTCGCCCCTCCTGATGTCCCAAGCTGGTTACGGGCCTGGTTACATGCATAATGGATTGAGCATTTACCAAACCAAGTACTGTAAGACCACGTTTCGTGCCTCACCATGCCCATCCTACATACTATTCAATCGTCCAGTGGTGGGCAAAACAGCATTATTACGCCAGAAGTCGCAACAAACTTACTATTACTACAGAACTGCAACTAAACTTGCAAAAGCATATCAATATCTGTTGTTGTAGTTTCAATAATGTATCGATGAAGAGAAAAACCCTGCTGCAAGAAAATTTTGACCTAACGATAAATTTTGACTTAATGATAAATTTTGACTTTTTTTTGACCTAATAACTTTGGATTCCTTCATGGTATGAGCGTGAAATTTGGTTTGTGGACGTTTCATGAACTTTCAAAACGGCAGAATAATTTTGACTTTATTGACTTTTGGTTGTCCTAGTAATAAGTAAGCTGCTGCACAAGCAACGACACCTCCCACACACAGTACTCAGTCAATCTTGAGAAGCAATTGTGAATATTCGTAGATATAGGTTTTCAAGCAATGATGAGGCAATATGTCCTCAAATTTTTGAAGTATTTTAACCACCACAGCAACTTTTCCTGTTTCTTGTTGCTGCACTTTATATCTTTTCGTGGAAAAGGTCTTGGCAGAAGAGACAAAAAAATGCGCGACGAAAATGTGTAGAAGAAATCATTTGTTTTGAAACGTATATTTTTACCTGTTCAGTCGAGACTAGTCACAAATTGACTGGGGCACTGCGACGTCCAGAGAAAATCGACAGATTCCAGGTTGAAACAGGTGCGGTCATTTTAAAAATATGTTCACAATTTTGAATGAAATGTTCAGAAAAACGTTTGTTAAACCAAGCTAAACATCATTCTGGGAAGAGTCCACCAGTAACAATAATAAATTATAAAGAGTTCTAGCAAGGACGCTAGAAATTGTGATGCTTGTCGTAGATTGACAAGGTTATTTGTACAATTAGTACAAAAAAGCTCAGCAAACAAAGTTGTTCAATTTCAGCCAACTTAAGCTTGTTGAAATTCTTACTTCTCGAAGTTCTCTGGATGTTGATGACAGATCTCTGGAAGTCAGTCCCCATCCGAAGACCATTCCATACTTCACCCCGCGTCCTTTTGCTGATCTCGGTTTCCACGCAGCATCTCGATTACTTGGCGCAGGTACGCATATTGGCTGAAGCAGGGAAAAGACATTCATATAACAAAACTTGAAATGCTGAACATTTATCACAAAGGAAATTTGGCAGTGAAGTAAAGGAACTAATACTCGGAAACTCTGGACAAATATATTTTTGTGCATATCCTGGGTAATACCTGACTGGACAAGGGAAGTAACATTGTTTAGTATTCACGTCAGCAGTTACATAAAGCTGTGTGACCAACTTGTGTTAATTTTATTTACTTCATATTTGCTTCAATTTTGCGAACTGTCCTTGTTTGAGACCTTGTTTTCTCAAACACGTGCTTTTCGTTCGGAACTTTAACGAAGCTTTTGGATTCTCGATAGCAGTGGCACTGTTCATGGTACTAAATATACACGGATGCTTTCAACTAGGAGCCAAGTACATGACCCCAATGGGTTTCAACCATTTAATACCAAGGATCACCAACTATTTTTAACGACGGGCCAGATAACTGATAAAATGACGAGTACAGGCCGAATGATTACTTTGTTCAATACTACTGTATGTAGCAAACACGCAAAATATAAAGACAGCAAACATTCAATTATCAAAAAGGTACTAAAGAAAACCTAACTCCTTGTTCAGACGACCTGAAACCGTGCTAATAGTAATATCTGTCCCCTTTTATCGCAGATTGCCACGTAATTTACGAAAAATGCTAGTAGGATCGCATAACAGTTGGTCTGATGGCATGATCATCATTTCATGAAGTATTGCGGTTCTAACAGCTTTTTTTCGTGTCACCATAGGGTCCAGAGTTGCAAACAGGCCTCATTTTGAAGCCCGAACCCGGCCCGAGCCCGACATTTGTTTTGAAACCCGATTTAGGCCCAAAAGCCAAATTGACTGAGTGAGTCAAGATACACGCAACTGCCGGGTATCAAAAAACGTAGTGTACGGGTATAACTGCAGGTACACGGTTTTATCACACCCAAAATAGCAACCATCTTGACCAAAACAGTGGCTTAAACCAGGGGTGACGAACATGCGGCCCACAAAAGAATTTCGTGCGGCCCGCGAAGCATTCAGCCGAGACCAGCAGTCTTGAACTTTCTTTGACCCGCTTCTAATCTTTGCGATGCGGTATCAGAAGCTGATAGCCCGATTGAATAACTAAAAAGTTGTGCGACCCGCTTACTCAGCGGTAACTGACAAAGTGGCCCGCGATAGCAAATAGGTTCGTCACCCCTGGCTTAAATAAACACAAACTTAGTTTGTTAGTGAAAGATGATATTGTGGAATGCACTGTTTCTCAAGAAAAAAAAGAAACTTTCACGAAACTATCCACGATGGTGCTACAGGGATAAAAGAAACCTTTCTAGGATAGCGCTGTAGGCATGAAAAGCCAGTTTATAGGCCATCGTTTCTTAAAACAAGCCAAAAATCGCATGAGCGATTGATCTCTCTCTTCGACGTAATGCCATCGTGTGCTAATTTCCTCACTGTTGTCCGCCTTCTCAAAAAGAGTGTGAGACTAATCCGAAGAGAGAACAAAAGAACGCAGCAGTGTTTGCAAACAAAATATGCTGAAGAAAAATCACAATCACTTCATTCACAGAAGACACCGTGGTGATGTACCTCACGAAAGAAAAAATAATTACTCTGAATACTACACAAAAGTTTTGTATGCAGGCCCGAAACATTTTGGCAAACTTAAGCCCAACCCGGCCGACCTGAAAAGCCCGGCCCGACTTACAACTCTGATAGGGTTCATTCTTATAACACTTTTCTATGGCGCGGTGAACTGCACTTTTTCTAAATCGTACTCTTTTTGCAATCTGTCTTTCTGAATCTTTCCATATGCAACGGTGCTATATGTGCACGCTCAACAACTAATATTGAAGTTTTTGGTCATTTTTTTGCTCAAATTACACATTGCTTCTCAAGTTTGTATTAAATTTGTTAAGGAAACCTTTCTTTCGAAAATATTAGGTTCACACGGCAATCGTGCACTGCCTACACGTCCAGTTTTCGTGCTTACCTTAAGACCTTCAGTAAAAACAAATGGCAATTGGAGCCTCAAAATGGCAATATCTGCGTGAAAAGTTTCCGAGTTGTAGTCGGGGTGCAGCAAGATTTCCACTACCGGAGAATTTTGCTGATACCTCTCATATAGAGCAATGTCGGTTTTCAATTTTCCCCCGTAGACTTGAATGTCACGAGGCAGTAAATCTGCGAGTATAACATCACAAATTATTTGCAATCTTCCCAGAGATTTCATATTCAGGATACACGTCACGATAAAACATTGTAAAGCTCAATGTGTTGTGAACAGGCAAACGTTTTTGTTTTTCGCTAGCAAATTTCGTTTATTGCTCCTGGCCTAGATTTGGTGTTCAGCACTTTTTCGGTTTGAAAGGACATGATATTATTGGACCGCTGTAGCAAGCTGGCGTTAAAAACTGCGATCAACTCATATTTAGCTTGGGTGGTTTTGCAACGAATTTTGACAAAGTTCATAAAACAAAGCAGAGAAACATTTTCAGCAATGTAGCTAGTAACAAAAACCGCCAATTATGTGGCAAAAAATTGCTTATATAAAGCAGTTTCAGAAGTCCAAAATAAATGTCGAATGAAGTTGAAATTGTCATGCAATTTCGCGCTTACAAGATATCTAACTATGGGTAGGACGTCAAGCAGTGCTTGAATTACAGCATCATTCCCAATTCCATTTTGAAAGACCACTTTGTAAGTGTGTCATAAATTTCAGCAAATATAAGTATTTTAGAGCAAAAAAGAACATCATTACAATGAGAACTCAAACAGCATCTGCTCAGTTCGCTGCAAATGGGTTCCGCCCTCTGCGATAAAAGCATGTTTTACATTTCAATCTTTACACTTACTCCACCTTAATTTTCTTGCGAGTCAGTTGTTCAGGAAGCAAAACTGAATTCGAATTCCGTCCCAGGAAAGACTTGGGACATCGGGCTCAGGTTACAAGTATTATACCTTATTACGCGGCAACACATAGACGGAGGTCGGTGTTGCGTATGAAGACTGCACAATTTCAGTGTCGTACGCTTTGTTCGTTTAACGATGGTTTCCTGTTTAATCCGAAAGCTACTTTTGAAAACATTTTTGCACAAACTTATCAGAGAGATTGTAACAAACAAATTGCGCCTGAACAGTCATTTCTCGGACCACATCTTCCTTACGCTGAACGCAGTGAGCTGCCGTCGCGATTCTTGATTGTGAGATAATCGAGGCTCCGCAGAATACACCACGTTTGACAATCGAAGTTAGTGTTGTCTAAAAATATTACAGCATTATTGGCAATTGATCATCTGAGGTTAAGATCATTCATGTCTTCCTTATCTACTGCAAACCTTTTGTGTTATGCATTTGAGAATCGTACACTCGAAAGCTTTGGTTCAATTATATCTGTAATGTTGTTCTTAAAACTTCTAATTCGCAATAGCAATTATTTTCATTATTTTAGAAAATGTTGGTACCTTGTAGAGAAAAGCCATAAATGGAGCTGATAGCGGTTGTGTAATTCGACCACCAAATATTCTAGAACTCCTCCGACGATGCTCTTCATTTATTCCAATAGCAGTTCCACATACTGTAAATAAACGAAATGCGATTCAGATTTGTTTAAATGTAGAAAAAAGGTTTTGGGAAAATGACAATCACTGATCTTCACACAGCGTTGCGATTTCGAAATTTTCACACTTGCAACATCGGCTTATTAACTGCTACGGCTACACTCCTATTGGTTTCTATTTTGCCTTGCGTTACTGCATTACTCGTGCGATGCCGATATGTCACCACGGTTGTCAAAAAGGGGCACAAACAATGTAAGTGAAGTGCATCTGTTAAAAGTGCATCTGTTGCTTTCTTTATTTGATCAAAATGAAGGATAACGTTGCTATTCCCAGAAACAATGGAACATGGATTCTCTAATCATTGCAAAATATGCAAGTTGTGCTGCGCTCAGAGGTATTTCGAGTCCTCCGAAGGCCGCTACACCTGCGACCGTCACGAAACAAAATGCGTGTTTGAAAATGAAAGAATGGATAAATGCATCTTAATTAACCTTTTTCACTTTTCAGTATGGGTTCTACGTCAGTTGAACCGTTAGACGATACAGATTTTTTCCAGTAAGTTAGTAAGATAACCACTCCATTTTATCTCTTGTTGAAGAAAGGCCAAACCCTTACAGTAAACGACAAGATATCTTCAACTGCAAATCTGAAAATATTCTTTGAATAAGTCGCTTTTGTCTGTCGGAATAGCTTTATTGGGGGCAAAAGCCTAAATGAGAAGAATTAAACGCATTTTAAGCGTTGTTTAAACTGTCCATTGACAAAAATTATAATATTTTGACTATTTTTTACGCAAGCACGTTTAACTAATTGTCTTAGCACGAAAAGTTGGTCTGAGCACACCAAGTAGATTTGGAATCAACGAAATATAATAGTAGTATTTTTCATCCATTGTAAGCAGTGTTCCCTATAAAAAATTTGCACTGGTCAGTAGTTTTTAGTGCGCACGCAATTGTACCACCATGTAACCTCACAACCAGTGAAACGTTTCGAGCGTTACAAAGGCTATACGATATATATACGATATTGAATTTGCCACGTTGTAAGTGCGAGAGAATGAGATTTCACTGCGCAAATGGTGTGGTCGTACCATTTGTGCACCTAAAAGGGAACACTTATTGTAAGCCAGTCTGGTGCTATAGTTTACTTCGAAGGATCTTGTATTAATTAAAATCTATAAGGATTTTCAGCTGCGCAGCTGATGTGATGGATAAAATTAATGTCTTCCGCTATGGAAGTGAGAAATCCCTGGCATTTTGATGTAGGAAATTTTAAAACTTCCGTGAAAGTGTTACTAGTAACCGAAGCTCGACATTTTTACCGTCAACGCATAAGCCATTCAATGCACAGGCGTTTGCATGATCTCTTCCAGAGGAGCAAACGGAAATCGCATTCTTGAGCGAAATCGAAAGTTGACAATCACTCATCATATGATTTCGGTAGTTGCGCTTTAGTCATCTCTATTCGCCCACTATGTCATGAGAGCTGAAATAATGCGTATACGGTCTTTTAATAAACAATGTGTATTCTTATCTTTAGAGGCACTCTGATTTTGTTGGAGGGCAGAAGCTCTGTCTATCTAGCACGCGGGAGGCTGCGTTTCAATGTAACTCTGCGAATAGCAATCAGAATTTGAACCTTCCAAAAAACTGCTCCTGGTTCGAAACCTTAATTGGCCTGTGTGTGTTTTGCTTTGAAAGGTGAGAAAAACTGTTGTGCTTAATAGATCAGAAAGGTCTGATGTCGCTTTTAAGAGAACCTTCAAAATCTTTTAAACTCATTGCCGTGGTTTCAGGTTGAAGATAAATCGCAATGATACCATTTTTGTAGCAAATAAACGGACCCACATAACATTTAGATCAAGGTTTTATGACTTTGCAGTGCGGTTTGATTCTATAAATTGCTACCAAAAATGTATTGGGTGTTTTCTATGACTGTACAACAAACATCTCTGCCAATGCCCAGTTTCAATTGATCTGACGCCATTTAAATAATACAGTATTTCGGAAACAAAAGGTTTTGTACAGCTAATAATCATTCCCATGCATATCAGTTGATTTCAATGTAGAGTGCAACTAATATTGCGAACATGAACGCGTTAATTATCTAAATTGAAGTGATTGATCATTTTACTTTGGCTGGGTTGCACGCGGACTTGCACAAAGCGACTTGCAGAATACAACCCTCCGAGGTACTCAAACTGACACCGATATTCTCCCGCGTGCATCACTCTGACATGGAACAAGAATAATTTGCGTCCACCATCCGTAATAACCGCTCGGTTTTTGCCCTGCAATGAGAATGCATTTGCGGTGTAGTGCACAAACTTTCATGGATCAGACTTAGTTAAACACAAATGGTATGTAAGGGCATGAAAATATTTTCAGAGAGCCAATTTTATGTTATGAGCAATTCAAGCTTTTTGCCATCGTCTTTCTAGCTTAACTGACGAGTTTTAATGAAATATTGCAGATTTGAGTAAATATAAATGGTTCCATGACTATTGAGACCAATTCATTTGAGACCTATTCATTCGAGACCACTTCATTTGAGCCCACGTTCTTTTGAGACCTGTTTATTTGAGACCACATTCATGTGACACTTTTTCATTTGAGACCACTGTCATTTGACACCACATTCATTTGAGGCCACGTTTATTTGAGACCGCAGTCATTTGAGACCACATTCGAGGCCACGTTTATTGAGACCAAATTCATTTGAGACCACGTTCGTTTTAGATCACGTTCATTGTACTCCACGTTAAAGTGAAGCTGTTTTGATTTACTGTGAATCACATTTTTATCATCTATCTTCAACTTACGAATGTGGTCTCAAGCGAATGTGGTCTCAAGTGAAGGTGGTCTCAAGCGAAGGTGGTCTCAAATGAATGTGGTCTCAAATGATCGTGGTCTCAAATGATTGTGGTCTCAAATGAATGTGGTCTCAAATGAATGTGGTCTCAAATGAATGTGGTCTCATATGAATGTGGTCTCAAATGAATGTGGTGTCAAATGAATGTGGTCTCAGATGAATGTGGTCTCAAATGAATGTGGTCTCAAATGAATAGGTCTTAAATATCGTGGTCTCAAATGAATTGGTCTCCGTTGTCTGCACACCAACATAAATATATAGCCTAATGTCAAAAATACTCATGTTGTGGGTATCGAAAAATGCAAAGCGTTTCCTCTGCTGACATAAAAACACCAATGTAATGTATTTCAATGTTAAAATTAAACTTTTGAGATACCATGTAACATACTTTTCTTCCACAAATATGCATACTTCTTCGTGAGTAATCTTGCCCAAGAGGCGCAACTATAAATTTTGGTGATGAAGAGAGAAGCATACAGCCAACCTAATGAGAGCTGAAAACTGGCTTAATGACTGCCTTTGCTATGAAATGAGGTATAACTCTTTGGAATACAATTTCCGCTGCAACTGTCTACCTTCAAAAATTGACTTACCTTTTTTACAAGCACAAACTCTTTCATAAGCCGTTTACTTACCGTCGAAATCTCATCCCGATTGTGATGCCAAATAACCGTCGCGTTCAGCCGAAGCGGTGCTTGACACGTTAAGAAGAATGAGCTTCCTAAGTTAATTGTCCCATTGGCTGACAAGAGTATTTCGCCATAAGGTATTGCGCAGGTATCACCTCTGCAAAAAACAGAAGCATTCAAAACAGGGATTAAATGAAAAGCATCAAATTCCGCAGTTGGAGAGTATTTGCACCTATTCCCAAAGCCACGTTTTGTAAAATGCGCATGTTACTGCGCTTTTGGGACTTGAAAAACGAAGCAAAATGCGAGAACGAAAGTGCAGCAGCAATGACTCATGCAAATAACAAGCACTTAAAAATATTCCGAGAGCACTTCCACAAAACCATAGCTTTTAAGCCAAGAACAGCTGAAAACAAATAAATTAAAAACACTCCTGAATGTTGCAATGTTTGAAAAAATTAGAAGCAAGAGGAGGGTCATGTTTACCACAATTTGATAAACAAAATAAAAACAACCGGTAAGTAAAACCATAATGTATTGAAGTACATTAAACCTACCCAAGTTAAAACAAAATGGTGAAACATCCAATAAACAGAACAAAATAATTTTAACTAAGCGTACTTTTTTGTACGAGCAGAGAGGCAAAGCTGTTTAAATTCATGGGACCTGCTCCGGGGCCCAAGAACGTGTTCTTTCCCTGGGTTCCACGTGCATATAGAAACATTTTGAGAGTGTTAGCACAATGTTTAACGATGTTGGATATCGACGATTATTTTTGTGTGTCCATTGCAGGAACACTAGTACACTGCTTCATCGTTGGCCATTTACGCTGCTAAAGTTTGACCGTACAGAAGGGATGATCTCCAATAAAGCCGGGAATAAAAAGATACTGTGATAAAGCACAGTACGTGTTGCTCAAAGACGTGTACCACAAACGACCTTCCTAACGGTACGAAGTGTTTTTATACAAGGTTTGAAGAAAAAGGTTAACAAAAAGATACCAAAAATGGTCTTAATATGGAAACTATATCTTACCACCAAATAAAAAATTTAAACGCTGCACCATTTAAATTTTTGACTGGGTGAACGACGATATTTCATCAAATGAATTATTTGAGCATGGTCTATTGCAGCTATGTCCAAAAAAATGGCTTACTGAGCCGAAAATTGTGTCACTATCTTAACCAGGGCCGCACATTGAGTGGTATATTTTCCCTTCCAAGTGGATTTGCCTGTAAATTCCGTATTTTTGCGCCACTTTGCAGCCCCGTAACTCGCCAGTTAATTGTATTATAGACAGCTGTGCAAACCCTCAAAAGACTCGGCGAGTCTTCTAGTTTGCAATGAAAAAAAAATTTAAGTTTTGGGTTTCGGGTTTTTGTAGGTGACGTCATAACTAGGGTAGGTTTTAAGCCATTTTGGCCCAGGGAACCTGACCCTGGGCCCCAACCGCAAGAGGGAAGTATTTTGTTCAAGTTTTCAGTGGAAACTAAATTAAAATCCGAGTCTTTTGAGCCTTTGATCGGCTTTCTAGCATTTCTGGTTCAAAAGTTATGGCCAAAAAAGCTAAATTTGGTAAAAAATATCCAAAAGGATATTTTAGCCTAATTTTGGTTATTTTACCCTAACGTTTGAACGAGAAACTCTACAGCAGTATATTTGGTCGATACACAATTTCTGCAAAATATGAAGAGTTTTGCAGTGGTGTAGTGAGGCTAAGTGCCGCTCGGGGCCGAACATAAAAGTGCCACCTTTTTCATCCCTTAAATTTGCGTACAAGAACTTGAAATGAAAGAAGATCATGCTTCGTGCTTATTAAAGATATACGAAATAATAAAGCATCTTGAACATCGCCATCAAACACTTGTTTTTCATTGTCGAATATTATGAGTCTTGCTTTTTCTGTTTGTCAACGCCTTTCTCATCATTACTCTAATTTTTCTGCTTTCTTTATATATGGACCTGGTATAATTCGTCAAATTTTCTTCCTTGTTGGCTTTTAGTCTCCGGTAAGCCGCACCACTTGGCTTTAATCGTTTATTACAGAGCGGCCAAACTTTTGCTTTTTTTCCAGGTGGGGAGAAATAGTGGATTTCTCCAGAGGTGACCAAAATCATTTTTCTAAGTGGGGTCAAACGTGATGAATTTCATTTTTCCTTCTTGAAACCAAGAAAGCAACCTTTTTTTGCTAAACATGACAGGCAATAATAAAATATCAAGAGGTGCCAAGCCCTCTGCCTCGTTTCTGACGCCCATGTCTAGTGATTCACCAAAAAATATTATTAAACGCAAATGGAGTATCTAGTAATGCAGTAAATAAACACATTTACTAACATTTTAATGAGACATCTGAGTTTCTTTTGGTTTCACTAATCTTTCAATTTTTGAAGTTAGATTTGTTACCGAGATCCACAGAGAATTCTTCAAACTTGAATCAGTGAGGCGTGACCTCGTTTTGCTGTTAATCAATTTCATAGACGGAAATGCTTGTCCACCTGTATGCGCCGCTCCAAAACCACAAATGTAACTCTGAGCGAATTTTCTTAGTTTCGGGAAATGTTCACAGGGCAAGTATCGCCAGAAATTAATCACGTCAGAAGCACCAGGGTCTGAAGAAAGATCATCAAATCTCGTTTTCAATATTTAATTTGTTTTCAAGTCAGTCGGTTCCATTTGTATGTTACACAGACTTTTCATTATCTTTTCTTCACTAAGTGAGGATGTGTTTATAAATACCAAAATGCAGTTTTCTTCTTTAGCAAAATCACAAAAGCGAAAATCATGAACACCTTGTTTCAATATGGCAATAGGTAAACTTATAAGGGATTTATAAAAAAATAGATAAAACTATTAGACAAGTTTACTATCTTACGGTCAGAGGGATGCAAAGCGCCACTTCAAATCACCCAGTGCGCCAAATTTGGCGCATGCACCATAGGTTTCTAGCATTTGTGGTTTGGAATTTATGACCTAAAAACAACAAATTGTGTAATTCATCCCCTAGGGAATTGATTAAATATTTAAATGTTTATTTTGTGGTTTTCAGCACATAACTTGCCAACCGCAAACGCTAGGCGGGCAATCAAGTGCTGGAAAGATGCGGCTTTTCGCCTAGTTTTTTTAAAGAAACAAAAAGCCCTCTTGCGGTTGGGGCCCATGGCCAGATGAAGTGGGCCAAAAAGTCGTAAGCCTACCTTCATTATGACCTCACCCACAAAAAACTCAAATCCAAAATTTCCCAGTTTCTTTTCAATGGAAAGTGCAAGTCTTTCAGCGTCCTTGGAGGGTTTGAAAGACAGACTCTTTATCTCAATCTGCTGGCAAGTTGTGGCCGAATTTGTTGGCGCCATTTTGCGCCAAAATTTTAGCGCCCGCCGTTAAAACCAGCCTCTGGTTGGGAAACGCTGGCTTGCAGCCTTCATCGTGACCTGCAAACTTGGTTGAGCTATTGGTGTGGGCTTCTTCAAATTATGCGTGCATATTATTATTCCTAACTTCATTCGTTACCAACAGACGTCTATTTCGAAAACTGTATTACAAAACATGGGCGTCGGAAGAGGCAGGGGGGCTTGTCTCTTCCCTGGATTTTGAAATTTGACATTCTCCTATTACATTTTAACAGAAAAAGTTGTCTTCTTAGTTTCGAGAGGGATAAATGAAATGTCACCACTGTTGGACCCTCCTGGAAAAATCATTTTGGCTACCTCTGGAAAAATCCACTATTGCCCCTCCTGGAAAACATCCTTCCGACGCCCATGTTACAAAACCCTACCGCGTAAGATGTTCGCCTTTTTATTGCTCGGCAGTGATTGCAACGTCTCAAGTTAACATGCAATCTCACTCAACAACTTATTCAGCCATTGCCAAGTTGTGCAACTATTTCGGCTAACGCTTCTTGTAAATAAAAGCCTTCACCACAATAATAACTAAACATATCGTTTACCTTTGCGTTAGGCTTTCAGACGAAGGTTCATCTCGTCTGTTTTATCAAAATGAGAGCAACACACTTTGCAAGCTTTTCTTGTTGAAATAACTTTTCTATGACTGCAAATGTTGGTATACCGTTGAACAAAGGGGTCAAACTTTCTACGAAACCCATTTTGCTTATCGGCTGGCACTGATTTCCTCTACTTGCAGTTCAACCCTACAATCTGAGCTCTGCATTACCCACGCAAACACACCAACTTCACTATATCGTTTCAAGAACGTCGTTGTCCGACACCATTGCGTCATACAGAAAAACATCAGTTCTATTGAAACTGAGCAACGTTACCTTTCAGAGTTCTTCACTTCAACTGCCAAAATTTATGTTGATCAGCCCACCTAATAACTAGGCTACAGCATGTGGTACTTATTGAAAATATCCTACTGAACATTTCAAAACAGCATGAAACGTGCTAAGAAATGTTCGTCGCCAATGCCTAGGCGTCAGGTGACGCTAAAGACCAAATCATTGGAGAAAAAGGATTACACTGTGCTTGACTATTTACTGTGATTTCATGCAGGGCCTTTTTCATCACATTTTGAGCGAGGGGTAATATCAGCCTCGAACTACCGGGACAAGTAATGTTTGTGAGTCTGCGGCCAATGTTATCTCTGTTCTTTGTTCAAAGGGCTTTCGAATGGGGTTGGGGAAATGGCTTTGGCTGGAGAGGAAGGTGTAGGGACTGGGGAAAATTGCCCCCGAGTAAATGTTTAAAAAAGCCTGATTTCAAGACAAACATTGGGGTACTTTAACACACTGTATCTGACCCAGAATTTTGAATAAACATTTCATCAATTTCACTCCACAACCACATTTCCTAGGTACCAGTCTAGGGGCTTCTAAACACAAAAACTGAAAAGAATTAGAACTTTTAAAACTTCTAAATATTAATTTGAAAAGAATTAGAACTTTTAAACTATATTCCAAATTAAATTTTTGATCAACAAATTGCCTTCCCTCAGAAGGTGCCGCCCGGGACTCGTAGCTCCCTTGCTACGCCATTGGGTATTGGTAAAAAGCAAGAAATTGAATTTTTTTTGCGCAGAACTTTGTTTAGACAATTAGCACATGCTGGTGCCGGAAGTTGTTTCAACAGCTTATATATGCTATATATAGAGAGAAAGGGCTTGTAATAATGTTTTGCGCTTTGTATTCAAGCAAGATAGCCCCAAAATTGTCTTTCAATGCTTGTGGTTAAACTTAATGCAGAACAGCTTATATTGAAAGGTTATTCATCAATAAAAATAGTTTCGTATAATTGATCATTCAAAAACCCAGCGAAAATTGTAAAATTTTGTAGAGTATTTTGATGAAGTCTTACACCCCAGACTCGCCGCTGCAACATACGCAAGCTCAGGCCTCTGCAGTGATACGCAAATTTCGGATCTTGTATTGGCCATGCTTACTCCAGTGCACCATGAAAGTATAAGGATTTGCTTCAAATGGTCACACTCGCACCCAGGACAACTACTTGGAGCATCTTCGCTCCCTTGTACGACAGCTCTTTTCAGGTAATGGTTTCCATACATTTTTTGCAATTCGGAATATATGCAAAATTAAAACACATCAGAATATGTTATTGCAGCTTTCAAGTTTTTGCATCGGGTAGCATTTCGGGTTCCCTAAGGTCGGTACCGCAGAAGCCAATATAGTGGCTTTCACGTACGTTTTTTTGGCAATAACTCGCGAAACACTGAAGCTACGTCGACAAGCAAGGCATTTCAAGATTTCGAGCGATCTTTCCGGTGAGCTCAAAAAAGATAGGTTTACATTTGAAATTTTTAAGTTCAATCTTTGAAAAGTTGAGAAAAAGAAAAATTCAATTTTTTGTTTTTTCGGAGGCAGTTTTTGGCAAATTTAGGTTATCTTCAAGAAATCGGCTTTATGCTTACCTGTCAGCTTTTTCGAAGCGTGTTTTGGCTTGGACTCCTTGCAACGACCCTAACTAACGATATATACCAAGGAAAGTCANTCGTCATTGTTTTGGGNGGAAATTTTTGAGCAAAAAAATGCATTTTTTTGAAATTTGGAAAATAACGATTTTTTGTTTCTCACACCACAGCCTTTGCCAANAGCGNTTTTTGAAGTACATCATTCGAAAGAATCCAAAAAATCCTACAAAAAGAGTCGAAATTTTTGATAAATTTTTGTCAAAATTTTAGATTTTAAATTGCCATAAATTTTTCCTCTTAATATTTTTAATTGAACTTACGTTGGATGCTGTAAGACGTGAATAGCAACATGTTCTGTGATTTTCAGATGTCTTCTGTTTTTGAAACTGCGGATGTGGGCCTACGAAGGCAAAAAAGACAAAACACACCCAAATTTTGAAAATTTTGCCCTCTGGACCCGCCAAAGCAACATATTAAATTTTTTTGCACATATTTTTCAAAGTTACCGTCATGGCCGACATTTTTCGTGTCGAACTAAATAGCCTAACGTGTTCGATTTTCGCTCCACAGGTCTTTGAACAAAACCACTGCTTTATTTGACTACGCCACAATCGGGCATTCCTTGGCTTGATGTCACCAATACGCAATCTAGACCTCAAAAAATGCACCGTCAAAAAACTTTTCTTACAATGTCTTACTTGTCGACGTAGCTTTAGTGGTTCGTGAGTTATCGCAAAAAGCCACTGCAGTGGCTTCTGCTGTCATTAAAGAGTAACTAAATGCTGTTTTTTAATTAACTGTAAGCACTAAATAAAGCCAAAAAAAATATGATTTTAAGTCTTATTTTCGGATCGAAAACTGTGTTTGGCATGTGATATGAATTGAACAAGTGCCTCAGTGTGATCGTGAAAAACTTTTGGCTCCAAGAATAGCAAATGTTTTCAATGCATTCCTCACTAGGGCAACACTTAGCATTTCAAACTATCTTATGAAACGAACAATGCAATCTGAAATACGGAGTTTGGATCTTTCCGGGGCGGATGAAGTTAACGTACGTAGTTGTGGGTCAGTCAACCGAACATTGTTGAGAGGTACTGCTATTGCAGTGTGTTATCCCAACACTAATTTTCAATTTCACAAGTTGCAGAACTCTTTCAAATGTCTTAATTTCTTGCACTTTAGAGAAACACGACTTAAGCGACAAAAGTAGCAACCTTTTCTAGGAGGACTGCATTTAAAATCAGATAATATGCCTCGGAAAACAACATTTTTTTCTAGCAGTGTAGCTTCAAGTTCTTTAAAACATTCAGGTAGCAACGTACTTAAACCCTTGCATGCAGGTGCAGTTGAATCCTGGCTGTTCATCTGTTAGACTGCAAACACCTTGGTTTTCGCATGGATTCCTGGTGCACAAGGTCACTGTGTATATTAAAGTATGTGGTTGTAGCTACACTAAATGTAGTGGAAAAATACAAAATACACGATATTTAATGAAATCAGGCAGAATAATTTATTTTGCATTTATGTGACTCAAAAAAATTGTTGTCTAAGGTGTTTGCATGGAAAGTTTACACTGGCAAGAAACAAATCGAAATAATAAAGACGGTATACAACTGATGTTTATGGGCGGTGGTATACAAAAATTAATGAAAGACTTGGGGTAGTTTCAATTTTTCGAGAGTAAGGTTTAGGAAGAGATGAAAGTTTTTTTATTTTTTGGTACCACCCTTTTGGATATGTTTTCAGTATAATAGAAAGTCGTATTACCGCGCTGTCTTCAATTATCTATCTTTTATAGTTGTTTGCACAACACCCAACTTTTTATAATAATGTTTTCGTAACGGTTACATCACTAAAAATTCATAACACTTATTCAAATCACTATTGCTGGACCTTCGAAGTTGGGAAAGTATTGTTAAGTTCCTTGTCACGAGTATCAGAACTCACAAATGTCAGTATGGTTTCATAAGGATCAAATTTTTTTAACAGAAGCAGATCAAGCAGCTATTCAAAAATAATTTTCCTCTGTGGGTAGAGGTATAGCCTCTTCGTGAATAACTTTTCTGATTTAAGTTAAAATTACATTTTATAATCTGGAAATTGCATGTGAGCATCAAAAAGGAATCACCATAAATTATAACATATAAATCAATAATATTTTTCAGTGATTATTGATAAAACACAAATTTTGCTTAAAGACTATTTAATATTGTGGAAAACAAAGCAATGTACAATGCAGAATTCAAAGAATAAGATAATGGGTTTTTGATAACTCCGAGAATGTAAGAGATTAAGCTTGGCGACTCAACAACAGATATTACCCAAAAAATTACAAGCGTCAAATGTTGGGTTGCAATCAATTACTACATCGAGCTTTATTGGAAAACGTTAAAGCAATGGTCAACAAGGTACTGATGCTGAGCACAAAATGTTTGCAAACAGAATACAAAACATTGTCTGTACGATACTAATGTGCTTGCTCAAAAACATATGGAGTTTTGTTTGCATGCAAAACACTTAGCAAAATCTTACCCTACTCCACATAGTAAAATTAGTTCATTGTCATGTACAGCGCCGGATTTAAGGTTCATGTGTTAAGCCATATGTACGACATATGCGTGACACTTGGTCATTTTTATTAGCGAAGAAAGTTTATTTGTAGACGCTATTACATTATCGGTCGTCCAGACGGCAGTATTTCACTTGTATATTATTTCATATTGTGACGAAATTACTATTACACTTATTGTTTCTTGAAAGTCGGTCAGGTATCTGAATCTAGATCCTAGTGAATGCAAGACCAAGCCACGTAGAACGTATTAGCTTACGTCTCTACTCGTTACTGCATGGCAGATTTTGCGTCTGCCTTACTCAGATTTGTACAAGTCGTATATGAGTAGCATTGCTTAAGTAGGGCTACCATACGTCCTGTTTTTGGAGTAGCCGACATGTACACGTTTTAATGAGAATGAAATAATCTCCGAAGACATCCAAAAATGTCAAAATATCCTCTTTTTTGCATAGCTATAATCAGCGGCGTAACTAAAGCTTTGAGCCAGGGTGGTAAACTTAGATAAAAGGGGCCCACTGGCCACCGTACGGGGTCCATTAACCAACACTCAGAAAAAAACTTGAGAAATGATGGTGAATCCGGATGTGGATGGCTAAACTATAACCCTAAACCACCGGAAAATAATCCGAAAAACACACAAAAACAACAAACTACTGAAAACCAAAAGAATGCTAAAACGGAAATATAAGTTAGGTGGGAGACCGATTTTTGCATTTAGATTGCCAGGGCTATATCGTAATTACATACAGTAAGCTGTCCCTACTCAACTGCAACAAGATAGGAGCTGATGGCGTAGCTTCGTTTATGGGAGGGCCTGCAAGTTGTCTAATTAATCTGTTTTGGTTGAGTTAAGTCTCGGCTAGAAAGGCGGGAATGCTTTTCACATTAGCCGTTACCTAACAGTGGTAAATCTTTTTTCAATATTTCAATGACTTTGGCATTAGAGCGCGGACTTCTGACTCTACTATAGGCACTGCGCTAGCTTTGCAGATGAACCGTGGTACGATGATCAGTGTATTGTACATAGCTTAGTGCAGTACTTCCTAGTAATTACAGCTAATCAGTAATGCTAAAAAAATGAAGAAATTCGTCAGTAGTATCCCTTTTTCAAAGACAAATGATTTTGAAGCTGAGTGAATTACGTGTGGTTGCATTTACAAAGTTCGCAAAATAGAGTGAAAAGACTATTGTGACTTTGTGGATATTGAGTACCAAAAACTTATTCCTCGCAGGGTAACTAGGTGACTATCACTCTATCCTAGTTTGCCAAGAATGTTTCAAATGTACCCAGCTTCACATTCATACTTCATGTCCATCGACAAGCCAACTGTTGTTGTGAAACGTTTTTTTGGAAATTCTCTGAGCGAACTCTGTTTAAGACATTTCCAATCATTTCTGGTTGCTTTTAATGAGCGAGTTCAGAATATTGAGAAGTCAAAAGCATCATTTGTTGAGTTCTGTATCGTGTTTCGCCATTGTGAAGGCAAGGATTCAACAGGGACAAGCAGATGTACATATCAACCCAAGGTAAATCAGCACTACGAAAGCTCATCGACTGAGAGAAGGCAAGGATCGTGACTGTATTATTCAAGTAGGATGTATCTGTATTGTACAAGTCTTGCGTTGTACATCTGGCTAAATGGACCACTTTATTTCCTGAATTTAAATGCTTTGACTAGATTCCTCCGTTTGCAAACAACTGAATGGGAAAATGTTGAACCACGTGAGTAGTATCTGCTTGAGAGTAACGTTTCTATTGATGAAGCTAAACTGTTTGACCAGTGCCAAAACTTGTTCGAGTTCGTGCAAGAGCATCAACCAAATGCAGTTTATTGCAAAATGATGGAACATGGAAGATGGGCAAAATATTTTGCAACTTGCAATGCCATTGAACGCAGATTGCTGTTTTACTTCAGCGTTATGGCTCATTACGCTAATGTGGAACGATATTTTCCTTGATGCAGTCACAAACTTAAAAGAAAGAGAAATCTTTTGAATTGAACCAGTTTCTACTCTATTAAAGCTGGTGTGCAATATAAAACATCTTTCATGCAATTAGTTTCATAATATTGTTGAAACCCTGTACG
>JGI24022J15233_10001467_pt1 | contig 19762 bp, 17 predicted proteins | sample Ectturendosymbi2_FD_15233 | JGI IMG/M metagenome (IMG submission 15233) | reverse complement strand
AAAGGATGTGTCGTCAAAAAACCTTGCTTACAATGTCTTACGTGTTGACGTAGCTTCAGCCGCGGTTCGCGAGGTATCGCAAAAATCGCAATGAAAAGTCAGTATATTCTCTCCAGGGTCAATCAATTGTGGCACGACTTTTTTTGCAAATTTGCCTTCCGACTGTATTTGGTGAACGTGCATTGACTCTGCACATCTTAAAATTGCAGGGGCGTCCTAGGCAAGGTCCATTAAGTGTCCTAGACAAGGTCTCTACAGCATCCCTCCCCAGAAAATACCCTTTTCCGTTGTACATCTGGCGTAGATAAGGACAATTTTTGCATCATGCAAATTTTTTAGATGAATACCGAGTTTATTTGGACACATAGTTCATCAAAATATTATCTGCACAAGTTACAAGCGTACTGCATTCATATAAAGAAAACATCTAGAATAGGCCTCAAAACATTGTTACAGTCCCGTTGCTACAATCTGGTATTGTAACAATCAACGAAGTTCCACATACACACCAAACCTCTGACCTTCGCGGACATCACAAAGTTGGTGATGGTGCGTAACAGTTGGAAGCTGTTTGGTTAAATAAATTGAGGTGGTGCGTCCAATGATTAAAAATCGAAACTTAACTGGTCTACAGTACTACTAACGCCAATAACGCTGATTGGCCAATAGCGACACTTGGAACAGAATGGCTGATGAAACCCTGGATGCCTGCTTGAGTCTGTCGACTACCAAAATTAATGCGGACATCGACTTAACCAAAACTAAGAAACAATAATTTGTTTTGTTATTTTCTTGGTGTGTTTGTTATTTTCTTGGTGTGTTTGTTATTTTCTTGGTGTGTTGTGTACCTTTTTTCCAGCAGAAAATCTCTATTTTGAGTCCCAAACAATGAAACAGAAAACTTCAAAGTGAAAATTACCTTCGAATCCAACATTGCGTTAGGCGTACAGCAAACATTAGGTCTGCTGGAAGAGCAAACAAGTCTCCTAATCGCAATGGAACTTTTCTCTTTGAGGCCTGCAAATTTTTCCTCAAACCGTAATGTGGCCCTCCAGGCTCGCAGTCTTGGACCACCCTGTTTTAGACTCTTTGCAACACTAATGATGTTTTTTTTTTGAAGCATGTTCAATGCACTAAATTACGTCTTTCTTGTTTATTCGTTATTTTACATTTGCTCGTTTTATTGTTTTACTACGAAAAAGTTTAATTGGCTGTATTCTCCCTGTACATCAATGGCACATATCATGAATTTTCACCTGAACGATGTGTATGATTTTCAATATCGTGGTCGGATGGTTCGCAGACAGTTGATGGGCAAGAACAGTTGAACGAAATTTCCCAGAACTCCTTGATGAAAGGACTTCCCGGTTGCGAGCTGGGAGTAACAGACTTCAGAAAGTCGCGAAATCCTGGCATTGCGCCTCCACGAGTTGCGATGCCAAGCGTTCCCGCAAAAACAGTGGCTGCGCAATATAAACAATCATATGATACAATATAAACAATCATACGTTACAAATCAGATCAGACTAGTCCATGCAAACGGAACATTCTAAAAACGAATCTAAGTTCTTTGATAATTTTTCAGCTCTTTTCAAAACTTAATGACTATGCCGAAAATGAAGATGAACCGAAGCATGAACACCTACAGTTAGGTGAACAAAAGGATCGAGGCAGCATACCAGTCGGAAACATCTGCAAACGAATTTCCGAACTTTCGTTATTTCTTTCGTCGCGTGCGGATTTATGTCGGTGCTCTCTACTCTTTTTCCTAACTTTTTCTGTTACTGCTTCAGTTACCGCAACGTAATGTATATCATGCCTTCAGCAACAAAACGTTTTCCATCAGCGAAGCATATAACATTCTAACTGAACCTTAACGTTTTATTGCTTCATTTCGCGTGTTTCTTCTTGGTTGAAAACTGAAACAGCCAAAAGCATCCTGTATTTTTCGTCATTGCCCAACCAAAACTTGTGGAAAACCAACTGAAAGCAGGACACAAGCCTGGTAGTTGATCGTCAACAGTTCTAATGCAGTGGCCAGGCTGAACATGTGTGCTAACAGAAACCACTTTACTAGTACTATTTTCTTTTTGCTTTCAAGTAAACCCACGCTCAGTGGCGTAACAAGAGGTTTGAGCTAGGGGAGAAACGTTGCTGAAAGGGGCCAACTAGCTAACACTCAGAAAAATCTTGAAAAATGATAGTGAATCCGAATGTGGATGGCTGTACTAAAACCCTATGATTCTATTTGAATAACGGCTGATGATGCCTACTCTGTAAGATCTTAAAGTGTCTGATTCTTTGCTGAGAAAGGATCTCTTTCCATAGACAGTCACCGGAAAATACTCCGAAAAATGCAAAGAAATATCAACCTACTGGAAACCAAAAGAATACTAAACCCGAAATATAAGCCAAGTGGGGGCCGTTTTTCACGTTTAGCTTGCCAGGGGAGCAATTCGCCCCTCTGCCTCGTCAGTTACGCCACTGCCCAGGCTGTTTTATCGTTAAACCCAAAACAAGAGACACCGATGACAGTCGGCAACCTCTGTTATGGCCAAAGAAATCACCAACTCACGCCCAGCAGCTTGGACAGTTCTAGATGAGGCCCATGCTTCGCTGGCGATCCACGTCTTTCCAGTAACATTTTCTTGTTCCAAATACTTCGCCAGTTGTTTTAAGGGATCGGCGCCGGTAAAGGCAACGAAGACGGTTGCATTGAATGTCTTAATTTCTTTGGCAATTCGCAGTAGTTCATCCGGACTCATTGTCTGTAAACCAAACACTTCACTTCAGAACACTCGCACGTGTGCTTGAGATGAAGGAGTGACAATGGTTCCAACGGCATCCTTCTGGTCTAAATGCAAAGCATTGGTCGATTTTGGAATCACACTCTGTGTGCGCCACTGACTACACAAGAGGTACTTCAAATGGCTGATATGCCACTTAATGAGGAGTGTGATTTGCGGAGAGCTCCATGCTGAGCTTGCCAGAATTTTGTCAGAAGTTAAATCTTTGCAGTTTGCGTTTTCTGTTTAGAAATGCATGCTTGCAGTTTTTTCTAATCAAGACCGACACGTAACTTGAAGCATGTCTTCAGTCTTGCAACACGAAGTGACACATGCCACGTCGATGCCCAGTGCAGCCGATACTGCGAGGCAACCTTTTGCGAAACAGGTATGTTGATGGTACTTTGCAACGTATCGCCACGATGCCATTATTGTCGTATCAGAAACACAGAATATTTTGCTGAACAAAGACGCAAATTCAATGCTTTAATGGTTCGATTCAGTTGTTTCACGTATTTTCAACTCTGTCTGAATCCTCAAAGGGAAAATTTAGGTTTGTTTAAACATTTATAAAAAATGTTCCAATTTTTAAACAAACCGGGATTTTTTCTTTGTTGTGAATAGAAATTAAAACAATTTTTACTGCGCTTCACTTTTTTGAAAAAAGTGGTACGTGATTTTTAAATTCTTTGATTTAATGTGTGTTGTAGTTACTTAAGATAAACGTGTTATTCGTGCGCAGTTGATAAGAACATGGAGCAAAGAAAACTATTCTTTGCATTGACAACAAACGTAATAGTCACATGCCGTTAGTGCGTCTACTTTTCTCCGTCACATAATGTCAGTTTAACGAGAATATAATCAAAATCGAAAAAATAACAGGGTGAAATTCTTCACAGGGCTACTGACAACAATTTAGAAAAGGTGACAATGGTATACAATGGGCTGCAGTAGAACTCGTTCAAGTCAACAGACTCGACACCCCAAGGGTAATAGAATAAAGTGTGGTCTTAAGACAAACTGTCTACTTATGTAAATACAGGTAGACTACTTGCACAATGTAAGTAATGTGAAAGACTTGTAGGTTTTGCTTAATAACATATTTAATAGAACTATTCTGGAAATTTGGGATGGTGCCTCTCATGATGGCATACTTGTGACAAGGTTGTATTTCTTTGTAGAGCGCAATGCTGCAATGTAGACAACTCCACTTTCTGAAAATTTAGGCAGGTCTTAAACCGGCGCGGTCTGCTGGAGACGCCAAAGACTGATTGTGGTAAGTAAACTTCTGGGATATTTGCCTTAATTAAAGTGATAATGACAGTGTAAAAATTGCATAGCTATATTCTTTGTGTGTAGATCAGTGTTTTTGACCTTTCTGTTGGAGCGGAACCTTCCACGAATGTCTGCATTACAAAAGGATAAGGGCTGCCGTTCGTAAAAAATTATATCGGACACAATTAAAACAAAAAAATTGCTCAATCAGACAAATTTATTTACATCCGAACAGATTTAGTTACATCAGAAAGATTTAACTAAGCCGGACAGATTTAGCTAATTCTCTTCTGATTTAACTAAATCTGTTCCGTTTTAACTAAATCTGTCTGATTTGGCAGTTTTTTGTGCTAAATGTGTCCGGTAAATTTTTTTACGAACGGTGCCCCGCGCAAGGAACCCGCATGTGTGGTGATCTGTGCGTATGTTCTATTTATTTCATATACCATGATTACGCAAATGTTGAGTGCAATAAACATTTACATCATTTCTGTCTTCCCTGGCCGCCTCAGCGAAGATGTTGTAAATGGATGCGATTTCGGTCTGTTTCGTTGGAACCCCTGGTTGTTACTCGAAAACATGATACTAATTACGGTTGAAATATACTAGTGCAGAGTACAATACAGTATCGTAAGTCGTAACGGCGTGTACGGGTTGGTGTCGTTGGCAGGATAGGCTTGCTAATCAAGTCCATAATTAGTATCACGTTATCCATTACTACAGTGGATATAAAAATTGCTGCAAATAATGTTTACAGGGATTGGTCAATTCATCACTTTAGCATCACCACATTTTGCAGAGCGTGAGTGTAATCAGAATATTGTAAAGACTTTAGTTTCCATAAAGGCTAAGAATATTACTTTTTCTTGCACGTCAAAACAAGTGTCTGTTGGTGGGTTGAAGTTTGGGACATAGAAGTAAACGACCCGCATGATTTCCCAGATCAGAATGAACGCAAAACAGTGACCCTTCAAGTACTGCTTACTGTAGTTCAGTGTAGCATAACATACTGGCGCAACCCACAGTACAAAAGGCTCTAAATATACGGTTGGGCCTATGCGACCAAGCTAACGGGCTTATAAGCAGATCTATTTTCAATCCCTTTATCATCATCTGAAATATGCAGTGCACTGTAAAGCCTACATAAGAAACATTACGTCAGTCTGCTCCCACCGTATGCTTCCTGCACTTGATACTGAAAAGCAAGCAGTTCAGTTTGGGAATGCGCCAGGTTGCAAGCACTTTTTTTCCGAAATCTCAGTTCACAAGTAAAAACAACTGACGAATGAAAAAATACCTTGTGCAATGAAAAAAAAAAATTCCTAAGTGTGAGAAGAGCTCTTAAAATTGTCCAAGCTTGCAATATCTAGAGTTTTTCAGTGCACGATTGAAATCATTTTTATTCTTGCTAAAATCGATAATTGTTTCTGTAAAATATTCGACTATCATTTGATAAATTCCAGAAAAACTAAGCAAAACTTATGCAAGCTATTGATAGCACACTTTTGTGGACTAAATCTAGTTTAAACTTCTTGGAAACGAAACAGCTTTGATTGGTATTTTAAGCGCATTTAAAGGAGCTTGAAAATGCTGAAACCCTCCATATAGTTGCGTTTGCAGTGCGAACACAAGCACTAAACACACTCTTGCCCATCCGACTCACATTTCAAGCAGATTGAACGGGCCAAGCTTGCTGAGATAAGCACGTGAACATCAAAAATGCATCGCGTCAAAAAAACAATTTGCAGCAGGTTTCGATGCGTTCTACGAATGTAAGAAAAACTAAACCGAGCACTCGTCACACAAGCGAAACATTGCATTTTGGATATTTTACTGTAACTACCCTTCTCATATCACGCCTGTTACTTCGATGTTGCAGTGAAAAACAAGCGTATAGCCGGAAAAGCGCCCTGCAAGAAATTTGAATAGAAGCAGAGCGTTTACTACGCACCACAACCTTGCCTCCATTAAAAGCATTTAGCTGTTTGTACTGAATCCGCGTTTGATCGCTCAGTGCATATACTTGCCGCGACATGACTTTGAACACGTACAACGTGACGCTCTCAATCACACGGAGCCAACACTGGGATTGTTGGTGGCACTGGTAATATTTGTTGCATTGCATTGACAAGCATGTCAGTAACTTCATTCGAAATACAGACCAAGTTTCTTGTTTGTTAAGTAAAACTATCACAGCTGCCAATATTTCTTAACTGGTCAAAAATGTCTGCCCAATCCTGTCCATTTTCTTCATATCTCTGATTAAATTAATACGTTTAAAATTTCTTTTGTCACAAAACTTTGGTAGGCGTTTTGAGCTCCGAAATGTAAAACAAGCTGTTTCCACCGAGACATGCATGTGTTGGTCAAACAGGTTTCACCCAAGCTAAGTAGTGGTCACGCCTTTACTACATACTAGTTATGAGCAGCGTCAGTTGTACAGTTTCTCAGCCAATTATTATTTGCCACAGGGCGGGACGCTTTCATAAAAACTGAAGGAAGTTGCAAAACTCCAATGTTGTGAAAACCTAAACCATGGTGCTACAACTTTAATCAGAAGTAACAGCGGATGTAAAACTCTTCAAGGTTTTATTTGAAAAGGGTCAAGCAAAAATTCTCACAACTTGAGAATTAAACGTTTCTATGTGCTTGGCCTTGTCCATTTTTTGTGTTTCTAAATAGTACAGGCTATAATACATTTTGCCAACTATGTGCTCAAAGTCATGATTTCATTCGCATCTCTGCCTTTATCCACAAATATAAGGTTTTGACGCAAATATACGATTTGTGTCGCTCAGCGAGTGCAGGTCAAGTTGTATGATCTTAAAAAAGATTTACCTTATAAAATTTGTAAAGCACATACAGTATTTTTTATATTTTGCTGAAGTAAATGACTAAAAAGGCAAAAGGCTTGGTTTAGCAGTTTGTCAACGAAGCTACCGTACTTTTAAAATAAAGAAAATTTTCAACTGATATTATTCTTGGAGCGTTATTTACAAATTTTGGAGCGAAAAACTGTCATCCAAATAAACTTCATGAAAATGGGCATATAATGTTGGATGGTACAGGGTGAAAAAACAAAAATAACATCGAATTTGTCTAATTTGAACACTGCACTTCTAGCATACCGAACACCAAGTGCGTGTAAATTTCATGCACGCATCCACGTGCAGTCTGCAGACTGGTGAAAATACTTTTTACCTTGCACTTACGAAGTGGTAAAATGTCAAATTACTGACAAGCAAATTTTCACAAAAATATACATACAGTTCTGAGGTATGCAGTATATCCGATGCATATCGAATAATTGGATGCCAGCTCTTTCAACCGAGTAATGCCAGGTCGACCGTAGTCGTTGTCAGCCGCCACCGCTCCAATCCAAGTCCAACCATGATGTTTTAACAGCTCCACAATGGCCACTGCTTGCTCATTGTCGTTAGGAATTGTTCGGAAAAACGAGCTGAAACATCAAAGTCATAGAAAGTCTTCTAAGCTGCTTTCCAGGTTAGCAGGTCAAGAAAACTTCCGCAAAGCGTTGAATCAGCAAAAAACAACAAATGTGCTCACGCAAAGGAGCAATACTGTTTGACACTCCACAACAAATTTCGCAAAACCAGTGATCGTCTAGTTAGCCATAGTGTTCCTCGAAATGTGTGATGTCTGTCGAAGTTACTCCGAATTTTATCATTGCTAGGCAATTAAGTACGTATGCAGTTGAGCAGTGTCATCAACTCGAAAATAATTTCACCACAAAATCTTTCATGACTGTGTCCTTGGTCAAAGAAGAACTGGAAAGTGAAATACCCAACAACAAATAAGAAAAACCTATTTTTTCCTCAGATACCATCCGATTACCAATATAAAAATGAATCTTTGAGCTCCTGAAACCCGCTGGGTAACTTTAACTACATTATTTTCCTTACGCTATTCTAAGTCGTCTTTTACAGATCAATTGCATCTTTGACGGCATTCAACGTCAATATCAGTCACCACCAAATGTCTGCAATTGATTGAAAAGGTCATGGAAATATTTTTAAAAGCTACAGAGGTAAAGCAAATAAGCCAAGGTAGAAAGATAGAAGCAAGATCGTAGAATCCAATTCGGAAAATGTTTACGTGTTTAGCAGTGTCACAAGGTGAGTATCAACAAGCAATTCATGAAGCAGGCGGCAAAAGCAGACATACACATTATGACTTTTCTGTCAGGGCTGCGCTCTCTTGAAACATATTTGGAATAACACTTGGGTTACGGCAGTGACGCATTTCCTCAAATAAACTAAGATGACCGTCGCATGCTGTATAAGAAACATGCGAACTGAAATTGCAACGTAGGTTTAAGCAACTGTGACGCACAGCAGCAAAGTGGACACGCCTTCAAATTTATTTTTCCAAGCAAAACAACAGATAACAGCCTTGGACAATTTATAGGCAAAATATGACAACAAATAATCGTTTACCACACAAAAACACATTGCGGCTGTAAATACTTCACATGCCGATTAATGAAAAACAGATTGCAGTGTCATGGTCAACGAAGTGCTTCTTCGTATACTTCATTTTAGCTGCTCTAAAACTAAAGGTCCTTGTGACCAGATTTCCCACTTTGAAAATGTAGTGAATGTAATGCCTTCATTCAATGTCTTCTGTTTTCGACCCCACTGCAGTGCGCATGCAAAATTCTTTTAACCTGTAATACCAAGACTCGTTGTGTTGTGCTACGCTGAACACAGTCTCATCTTACACACAAGATAAAGACGAAAAGTTTTTATTTGAACTACCTATAAACGACAAGGAATGCCAAATCAAAATAAGTTAACAAAGAGGTAGAGTCACGATTCGCTATTGTCTTCTGCCGATCCTCAAGGTCGCGCATGCCGGTATAGGACGTTCTTATAGTAGCGTGAGCACTACCACGACAATGTGTTTAATTGATGATCATCAACTATGACCGCGCGTAATTTTGTAGGCCAAAGCCATTTTTTAGCAAAAGTTCACTGCAAAGGAGGTGGTGAAAACGTTTTTTTTCCGCTGTCTGGCAGGAGATGGAGGCAGATTTCGACATGAGCATAATGTAAATCATGACATTGCACGATACAAATTTAATACGGCACAAAAAACGTTTCCATTTTTTGTATACTTCTGAAAACGTGTTTGCGAGGAGCAAGCCAAAATGGCAACAAAAACAACATTTATATGAGAAGCAAATCAAAAAATATTCTTGAGAGAAAAGAAGTTCTGAGAATCAGCAGTTTACGAAATAGAAGCTCCTTGCAATCAGTCACAGCGTTTTGGATTGTCTCTCAAAAATATCAGGCAAATTTCTGAGGAATCAGTTCGGCTTCTTTCATGCAGCAAATTACTTGAGATAAAATGAGACACAGGACGGCCGCTTGTTTTCTGCACAAACACCGCTTCGATCACTTCCCATTGCAATGGCAAACCTCGTTGGGACGCCATGATCAAATCGGACCGTTCTAAGGGATAATGGTTTAATCCAGGAGTCTCCAAACGTTTCTGTTTGAGGGCCTCATAAGCTATTACACAACAGTCCGAGGGTCGGACACCTTACAGTAGGCAATGGGTGTGTTAGACTCTACCAAAGCAACAAGTTTTTATTAAGTATATTATTTTTTCAATACTGACAAAACGTCTTCGCGGACCAGATGAAATAGCTTCGCGGGCCGCAGTTTGTCTACTCTGGTATAGTATTTGTGGTGGCTGTCTTAGGCAGCCAGGTTGGGCTACACGCAACAAGTGCAGTGGCTTCGATACCCCTTGCCGTGGCGTGATAGTGAGACTTGTCTTGACTAGTTTTTTGGTGCATTATATATTGTATGTACAGTATATCAACAAGATATTTTATTGACGTTGTAACGTTCGCAGAATCGCCGTTTCCCCTTGATTGATGATCGGGCCTCGAGTAATTGCCGGGCCGCGTTTTTGCCTCGCTCCGCATTCCTTGGCCATCGAGTTACGTTGTTCTTTGAGTAAAAAGTGGAGAAAACCGAGGCCGCCATTTTCTGAGCATTACGAGGACCGAGAAGGTTAGACCGTTAGTGAAAGATATAAGGTCTTTGCGTCTCCGCATGACAAGGCTGCCTCACAACATAAGGCTGTTTCTTAGAGAGACATAAGATCTTTTCTTTGCAGCACAAGGCTGCTTCCCATAATTTTCCTTTACCACGTTTTGTAGGCCACGTTCCGTGAGCTTATTACAATAAAGTCCACAACGTGCATCATTTGAATTTTTTGGTTCTCTGGTTCTCTTGATGTGGGCCTGATTGTAAGTCAGGAAGCTACAGACCTATTCGTTAAAGCTAAAGCGTTACGCGTCACCCTAATTTTGCCCCATAGGAATTAAATAAGGACAGCTTTTTGTCAAACTATCCCAAGTAACGCGTGCTAATCTAAGGGTACAAGTAAAACTTGTCACCTCTTTCTTCTCTGATTTAACAAAATGGGTTAGTTTCTCCAAAAACGCGTAAATTGTTTGCCATCACGTACCACAGATGCGTTGAGTTTACACAAAGAATATAATTAGTTTAAGTTATGAACACTCAAAAATCCTCAAGAGCCCCGCCGCGTTGGCTTCAACCGAACCGTGATACCCTGTTTTCAGTGCACCTGGAGCATCCCGATATGGTGCAAAACGAGGTCAGGGTGTGTTTTATTCATGACCAGTAACTGCATGCTTCTGGAGCTGGGTTCTTCTTATTCAAAATATTCCCTAAATTTGACTTAAAAACCTAAACACACCCTATATTGTTTCCTTTCTCCCTTCCATGCAGCGATGCACTGCTTGTGTTGAATGCGAATTGCGCATTGACATTTAATACTTTTCAGCCTCGCCGATACCATGTTACGCAGTCGCCAGTCGGTTCTTAGAATTTACACAAAAAATTTTTGCTTCCGTAGTATAAAAAGCTTAGGTGATTTTTCAATGAAACAGTGTTTGTCAGACTACTTTTCAAAAGTTGATGAAAGATCTCTATTTCTAAATAACATCATCTCTTATCACATTGTGCTGCTCAAAGCATATCGCAGGCAACGCCTCACTTGTAAATGTCCTTTTTGGCCAAAATACTGCTCGTTGATCCGTAACTGATTTGGGGAAGATCGAACACGCTGAGAATGCTTGAAACAGCAATGGACTTGTCGGATGCAGTGGGGCCAACCACAGCTGACACTGCAAGTAAAAGCAGTCGTTTACGTTGCCGCGAAGGCCACCTGCAGATCTACCTTCGCAATTCCTCCAGTGCTTCCGCCTTGGAATAATTTCACTCACCTGAAATACCGGAAATATTGCTGTGCATGCTGTCCTCGAGCGAATCAACCATGTACAAAGCTTGACTCACAGCTCGGTGGTGACTGTTGCACGAGTCGAAAATTTGCCATCCCAAAGTAATGTTTGATAGCATATCTGACCTGAGAGAAAAAAGAACATTTTTCGCCAAACTTATTTCAACACGGAATAACTCGCAAACCTTGTGCTCGCGAGTAAACGGATAAGAAGTTTCAGTTGTCGAAGCCGAGTTTCACAGATAGAAAAATACAATTTATACTCAGTGTTTGTGCTTCGTTGGTTTCCAAAGCTGCTTGACGGGATTTGCTGCAGCACATCCGGTTGCAGCAGAAATCTTTGAGGTGAGCATCAAATTTGCGACACAAACAAACAATTCGCAAATCTGACATTGGCTAAAAAATGTTAAAGCCGCTCAACAGCAGTTAAAGTATAAAATCTTGGGCAAAGTGTAATTCTGCCTAAACCGTNCTTTTTGCCGCAACAAAAAACAAATATTTCGTGAGATAATGCAAGCCAAGTGCTAACATCCGGTACAAGTACATTTTGAAATAGTTGTAAACAATGCAAGTATTGTTCGGTAAGATTTCTTGTCAGCCAGGTAGTAAGGCAGTCACTTGCTGGCTATGTTGTGTTATTACGTCTTTTAGTATTTGAGCGAATGAAAGCCGTGCGCGGTAACAGCTGTGATGAGTAAACTGCAAGCTGCCTAATCCTTCGCACCGATTTCGCGCATTTCTGGGACGCTTTCCTGGCAGCGACCCAGTGAAAGTTTGCAAAACGACACGGTATCTCAAGTCAATCGATACATTTTCGAGCCCAGGCTGCAACAGATGGCAAACAGGTTCATTAGATTGAAAAAAATGAATTGGAGAAATTCTTCAAAAAGCTCAAAATGAGGGTTTGCAAAACTAAGAAAATTGATTTTTAATGAACCTTTGTGATGTAAATTTTTGAAGACTTGTTCAACTTGCAGTGATGTAATAATGCAGCTAAAATTTTGTGGAGTGTCTTGTAGATATTTTACTCAGCTAAGTGTTTTTCCTTACTTTTCGTGCAACACAATCATTCACCCGGTAGAATTATTCATAAGTACCTTTTCAAGTTATTTCGACAAAAAAGCGAACACACTTACTGGTAGCAAAAGCTTTGCTGAACACTCGCAAAATGTTTTTATAACTGTAATTTCGGGTTTTTATTTGGTCACGGCTGTGGTGCAAAATAATTGATGTCAATGGAATTAACATGAGGAAACAATACGGACAAGTGATACATGTTAGAATTGATTCCTGCTGATACGAAGAGGGTGAAACTTTTGGACTGTACAACTTTACCACAACGGTAGAATTTCATCTTAGATCGAATTTCATCTTTTTCATAAAAATATCTCAGATGTTCGACTTCAATTTGATTACCTTACTATAGCCGGTTTAGCAGGAAGATGGCATTTATTTCCACTAAAGATAGACTGATGGTGTTTTTGTTCGGTCAGAACTTCATAGACAATCAGGTCAGCATTTGAAAACAGTTTATGATTTTATGAGAAAAATTCATGATAGATACATTAGAATTTTCAAAATTGTTGAAATGTCTGAAAATTACGTGAAAAGAAATTCACATGCCATCTTCCTACTAAACTGGGTATAGTAAGGTAATCAAATTGAAGTCGAAGATCTGAGATATTTTTAATAAATACAAGGAAGCGCACTTAGTATATGACAAAACAATATAAATTCCAATAAGACGAAAAAACATCTACTTGTCTTTCGCAGTGTTTATTCGAAAAGTTTCGGGCAAAAAGAGCAATAAGCATTGAACAATTAATATGCAATGCAACGGAATGTATGAAAGAAAAATTGTGAGATGTTGACACGGCAGACACTCTCCGTAGCTTTGTTGTTATGCGCGAAGTTTCTTTTTTTTTTAATTTCTCTGTGCATGATAATTTAATCTCTTAGTCAAAAATCGGTATATTTGTGCTTCACATAGATCGAAAGTTCATTTCAGTTGTGCAAAAATGTGTCCCTGTCAATCAACGTCGGTTTATCAACAAGCTAAAAACCAAGGATTACATTTCGGATGCTTTGATACGTTTGGCACGTAGTGATGTTAGCCCAGGAGTGCAAAACACAGCATAACGGAAACCGACGCATGTGTGGACAACCTCACACACATTTAAGTGTCCGTTCTGCTTGGCTGAACCAGACAGGTGATGCCTGCCCCAGACAACCGCAAATTTCAGCCGACAAGAAATCTACATTAACCGATATGAATTTCTTTCTATTCACGTTTTTCACTGCGTTGCGGCCCGAAAATCACAACAGGTGTTCGGCAAATCTCACACAACCCACATAGTGTTTTTAACATACGATTTAGCCAGTTATCTATTACGGAAGTCAGAAACTTCGAATTTTCCGACAAGGTGTTTACATGAAATTTATAAGAATTCTCTGATTAGTGTTTCCAATTCGGGGCAAAATTTTAAAACCCGGGTTTCGGGTAGCTGAGAAAAAATCCGGGAAAACCCGTTTTTTTGGGTTTTGAAATGAATGCGATTTTGGCCGATAAGAACTCAATATCATTGTGAAATTACTACTGTTGGTCTCTGCGCAGTTTATTAGCGAATTATTAATTAGGTTAAGCACAGTATTTTTAATGATGTTTATAATACTGATGCATGGTTATCAACGCACACTCTTGTCATTCAGTCTGTTTCTGCGTTTCGTGACAAATAGTACAGTGACTGAAAAAACCCTCTCTGGTTCCACTGATGTGGGCTTGATTATTATACAGGCATGGTACAATTTTTCAAGGTTATTTGACCTCTTCTTTGTAGCCTCAAAAAGACTCATTTCCTTTTTTACAATTTGTGATCGGATCTCTTCCTGTGCCGGAATTATTTTGTGGTCTTCACTCTCATGGATAACATAAAGTTCGCGTAGACACCTATTGTGGGCAAAATGACGTCACGATCCGTCTAAATAGGTCAATTGAACGATGTTATAAACGGACTAACAACGATCGTACGGTGGTCACCGAGCAAAACCCGCACCTCGTGCCTCATGATAATAGTTGAAAGTTCAAACGTACTAATTTTGCCGTTACACGCGCCACCCCACAACTTCTGTGTTATCAGAATTACTAATATTTGAATGTAACAACAATTCCAGCTTTTTCAAAATATCCGGGTTTCGTGGTTGAAAAAACCCGGTGTCGGGTAGTAGAAAATAGCCAAGAAATCCGGGTTCCAGGTTCGGGAAAACCCGAGTTGGAAACACTTACATCTGATTTCTGCTGTTTGCTTGCCACCACTACGTCAATCAAAAATATTTCTGTCTGCTGTTTTTTTCTTCTATTTCTAAGTTTACATTAAAAAGCGGAACAGCATAAAAGACATGCTGTCGCCCAACATGTTTTAGAGTTAGACCAATATGTAGAGGTAATGGTATAGTTGAGACGATTGCCTTTGCCCTGAAGCACTCTTCGGCGCTATTTATAGCATAGCTCAAACAACAGTTTTTTCGGTACATAAAAGCAGCAAGAAAAGTTATGTTGTTCTTCTTGTCGTCAACCGGTATTTGCGTGTTATTTTTCATCATTTCTGAATTACTGCACTGAACAGTTATACGACAGAAGTGAGATAAAACAAAACCATTGCAGTTGCTCATGTGGAAATGCGATGTATAGCAACCGTCTGTTGCTCGTCACGCGTTATATCTATTTGGTCTAAACTTTTAAACATTACAACGAAAAACATGTTGTCACTGTGAAGTCTCCACCAGTACATAATTTAGGTTCAACTATTCGAGGGCATTTAACAAANCGCTTTAGATACGGAGTGCAAAGCGAAAAAATATGTCCAAAACAATATTACAGCAATGAATCTGGACAATCAAAACCTTATAAAGCTATGAGCGGTATCCCGGCTTGTTCAGGTAGATACGCCTACCAATTGTTTTCGTGCGGCCTCGAGAACTGTTTTGGAAGCGACATACAAATAACACTTAGTTTCTGAAGATGGCATTCCTTTACAACGACAAGGTTGACACTTGTACTGTGATTGCTCTCCGGTGGTCAAATAAGCTGCACTCAAGTTACTGGCGCTACCATGGTTCATGTTTAAAAACGTTCTATTTATTACTTAATCTGCAAACACAACTGTGCCTCTAGTTAATAAGTAGCTAAAGCAACTACAGCATTTGCACAGTACCGGCACGCATTCAGAAAATGTCACAAGCACGTTTCTAGGTCCGGTTATAAAACAAAATTATGTGCTGTACATGCTTTAACACACCTGTTGTTTATTTCTTCTACAGCAAACAGCATGCTTTGCATCCAACGAAATCCCAAGAAGTTGTATGCTTGACAAACCAGCGGACTAGGCTTTATCTTCAAGCTACAAACAAAGACCATTTCATTTTACAAATTGATTTCGTCAGCGCGTGCTTGAATGAAATACTAGACACTGCAATCGGCTGCCAAGGGAAGCAAGCGACTGACATCATAAAACTGTATGGGTTTCCGAAATTGGATTTCAAAAACATCGTTGACTTCATCCTGCACAGCTTGTCATACAGCAGTTCACTGTATATACAAACTTGAAAAAATGGTAACAACGTCTTTTCAGCTTGGCAAAAGCTTGATCAGGCCAATGCAGTTTCATACAATAAGCGATTAAAACTGATTAAATTTGATGCGAAAGGCTTAACGGAAGATTTAACAGCATTAGGTTAATCGATCTTTTATCACCAATTGGCGTTCACCAACATCTAGTGATCTGAAAAAATCTGCGGAAACTATTGAAAAATTTTTTACTCTCGCAAAGGTTTCACCGTATTGTCGTTTAGAACCATTCGCACAGCGTTTTAACCATCTTTGAAAACCTCTGTGACGTCTGCGTACTGCAGCACTCCCAATAAAAACAACTGAATCAAATAAGAAAGTTGCTGTTTTTGTGAAAAATCAGTTACCGCGCTTCTTCCTTGACCTCAAATAAGCGTTTTGCTCAAATCGCGCTTGTACACTAACATGACGAATTTCACGAGCCGACTGAACCCACATCGGAAATCACTGCAGTTTTCAATCCGGGCAGCTGACTTGCTTGTAATTTGTCAACATGAATGTTTTGCTTACCAAGTACATCTGGTGCTGCGTGCTATCATCAAGTAAAACAATTCGGTGAAAAGCAAAGCACAACCGTTTGTAACGTCAAGTTACGCCACAAACCAGGGCCTGCTGCACAAATATCTGTCAACTTCAGTTTCCAGTTCGGTCAGACGTCTTTATCTATTGTTGAAACTACTTTTATAATGGAAACATCCACAACGCACGGCGAGATCCCAGGCTTTGCCAAGCACAAGCTTGAAGAAAATTTGAAAACTTCACTTTACATCAACTAAAACCATGGCTCTTATGTCAGTTTACGAGCTAAACATCAAAATACTAGTTTTTGCTCGTTTTAAATGTCAACTCGAGCGTTTCAAATGGACAACAACCTTCCACGTTTGTAAAAAACATAAACAGCATAGCAAACAGAATCCTCGCTCTCGTTGACCTCACTTCTGAACAAAATTTGTGGCAAAACCATTTTGCCTTAAAATACATCACAAGTAAATGCAAGTTGCTGAATCCGCTACTTTTAGGGGCTTTACAGGGTTCTAACTTGATCAAAAGCAATCGCCTCAGCGACATACCTGTAATTATCTGTCCGGTGTGCACCGTAGTGCAGCGGAAAAAGTCCACCCAACACCACGTCTCCATTCTTGCTGTACGAACCGGGTTTCAGAAAGCTGCCCTGAGTGCACACCACGCATATGAACAGATGGAGAATTTCTTGCCGAGAATTAAAAAGTTTCATAACCATGGAAATAACAATTTTGGCAGAAGATATAAGATATTATGTTAAGAAGAAAGAAGTTGGGTTCCAAGCAGTTGAAGTCGGTCTCAACCCACTGTACATTTTTCCTGCAATTACAGAAAGAAAAGATAAAAACAAATTGTAAGTACGGTATCATCACAAATATTTCCAAGTGCATTCAATACTTCCAAGATTTGACGATCTAGTAAAAAGTTTAGATCTATCGTTGACAACATTCACTTTCCCAACCAGACAAAAATGTTCACATCGCTTTGTTTTGAAATGCCAACTGCTAGATAACAACGACCTGCTCGCACAAATAGTTTGTCCATAACAATAGAAAAGCTATTATCTTCATCTAGATATTTTCCGAGTATGCCAAAATGACTGACGTAGCACAAATAAAACCTATCCGCTGGCAGTTTGCGTTAATCGGCTTTGAATATCAGCTGTACACACTGATCTCTACGTCACTACATCTTTCTGAGATGCGCCTTGTGGACTTCGCGATACTGTACGTTTCACGACACGCGTTGAGAGTAAAAGCGTAATGAGCTCATGTAGCGATTACAGCTGTTGTGAAGTGACACATGAAAGCATGCCTGCGATCTTATTTCTAAGCTCATGGAGGTACCTACAGTATGTTACAGCAACGACGTATGCTTATATTGTGCGGAAAGTACTCGATGTTAAGTGGCCATCGTTCACAGCCTTTGATTCATAAAAGTAGCATAAATGTAACCACGTAGAGCATTGCATGAACAAATTACTCAACGTTCCACTTAAATTTTTACATAAATTCTGTTCAGTGTGATCATGACAATTGAAAATTAAAACCATCCGCCTGATCGTTGATACACATTGAGGAGCTATATTGCTAAGAAATTTTTCCATATTACATTGAAAATTTAAGCGTGAGAATTTAAAAATTATATTCTAAAAAAAAACTGTGTTTCTAAAAAATATCTCCTTCACACGATATAAAATGTGCGAAAGACAAACTCCAAGTACGAAGAGACTTAAGAAGCAGTTAAGCGTGAAAGCACCTCAAATCACATTAGGGTGACGAATGCGGCGTAACTGACACGCGATGTCTCGACGTTTCACAGTGTGCCCTTTGTATGGGACGCATGCTGGACGATTTTTACCTGTTCTCAATAGTGTTCCTAGGGTTAAGGTTTTAAGCCTAGTTGCAATTAGGAGAAAAAGCGTGGTCGCGTTAGTTTGGGCAAAGCTGGCTGATCAACAGCAAGAGGCAGAGAAAAGGTTTGTTAATGTCCAACCGCTACCACTAAAACCTGTTTGCTCTGTTTCTGTTGCGGTGTTTTCACCGTCTTATCTAGGGGTTCTCAACCTTTTTACAACCTCGTATCACTTGCGCACCCCCTATTGTCAATGCGTACCACTTCATCCAGAACAACTAATTTGATCGAATCTTTGTTCATTCAGAAGAAGAATATGCATTAAAAAAAAAACAAAAACGACCACAACTAAATTTAATGAGATTTTTGTTTTTGCGTACCTTCCACCGATTGGTCGATGAGTGGCCTAAATTTTTCTAACAGAAAATTTCATAATGTTATGAAATAATAGGAATAGTAGGCTACAGGACAATTCATTTATTTCGAAACAAATCTCGATACGCAAACTAGAAAGCTGTGAATCCAGGTTTTTTGTGAAAAAGTGGAAGTTACTCGTGTACCACCTGGTAGGCCTTCGCGTACCATTAGTGGCATGCGCACCACAGGTTGGGAACCACTGGTCTAATCTACTCAATAAACCTGTGATATTTCATCAGCGAGGTTTTGTAACGCATTAAGGATTAACACATCATTGATGGTTGTTTTGCTGCCATTTGTAACATGATAGATGGCAAAGTTATGGCGTCCCAGAGTTCCCTCTGAGGCGCGCAACTGCGCAATATCACCAGATTATTTGCGCAGTGAAATCTCATTCTCGCTGACTTGAAATTTTAACTTTCTTATCCGGTACCGCTTGAAGCGCTTCACTCGCTGTGTGTGCACATGGTTGCGCAGTTGCAGGCGCACTAAAATAACAATATCAATTGCAACTTTTCTATCGCAACGTTTGGGGCATCTAAAGAATTCAGGTTTTTTAAACAGCTGCACAGCACTACCGCAAAATATTTTGATATCGCAAAGTCATAGTTACCCGCATCTGTCATATTAAATTACCGTAATAGGTTTAACTACAAACCGACGAAATGCAGTTTAGTACCTTGGCGACACTTATGGTGACCCGTTTGAGCCATGTAAAAAGTTTGGTACTGTATTACCAAAAAATCATTGCAAAATTTTTATTCAAAAAAAATTTTATTCTAAAAAACAAAGTTTTTTCAACAAAAATTTTTGCATTGAACAAAAGTATTTCAATTGACAAATTCTTTGAAACTAAAAAATGATTTTCAAATTCTTTGAAACTAAAAAATGAAGTTTGGTACACGAAAAGCGGAAGTGCTAAATAGCCTTATAATAAATACTACGGCCAAAGCAAACGATACAACTGACATCTTGCAAACGTTTC
>JGI24022J15233_10001463_pt1 | contig 19773 bp, 10 predicted proteins | sample Ectturendosymbi2_FD_15233 | JGI IMG/M metagenome (IMG submission 15233) | reverse complement strand
CCCTGCCGCCCCCCTTCCGACGCCCATGGTTACCAGTTATTGAGGTTATTTGGGCTCGCTGCAGCCTAGATAAATTTTCTGTCGCATATACCAAGTTACTGGCAAATTTTCTCCCAAGACATTTAAACCAGTTTAGGCTGTCCGCTGTTAGTGGAACACGAGCGTAGATACGGGGAAATTTTTGTTTATCACGTACAATAGCAATTGTTTCATAATTTGAAAGAGATTTTTAACGTGGACAGCCACAACGACATGACACAATCGCATTTATTGCGTAACAGTCGTTGTTTTAAAAATTTAACGACTCTGAACTCCCGCATCAGTCACACTGTTCGAAAACAGCAAAAGCGTAGGTAAATGGTTCAACATGCCTTTAGCTCATGGCTAGTTTTTAGCTACTTTTCGAAGAGCAGCTTTGATGAGGACTAATACATGCCGGATCCACTAGCAACAAAATACAGTAAACCTGGCGAATATTTAGTTTAAAATCGAGACGGCGTACGAGAGTTGTCCGCAATAAACCTCTTAAGGCCATTGGTTTTGGCCTTGGGGGATACAAACTGCTCGTCACCGGTCGTCACAATAATTTCAGGTTTTGTCTGTCTTGTTGTTCTGCACTCTTTTCAGATCTAAACTGCCTAAAAGTTAAAAATCATTGGAGCGAAGTTTCTCATCGAGTTCAAAAGTTAAATGCATTGGTAACTTAGCAACAACTAGCATAGCAACACTTCTAAGAGATTCGTTCCTGTCCACTTTGACGTAAAGTGTTATTAATGAAACCTTTAAACCTCCCAAAGTCACCGATAAAAACAGCTGCATAGGCACAACGTATCTGATTGTTTGGCCATGGACGTCGGAAGGATTTTTTCCAGGGGGAGCCCATAGTGGATTTTTCCAGGGTAGCCAAAAAGATTTTCCAGGGGGAAAAAGTGGTGAAATTTCATATTACCCACTCGAAACCAAGAAAACAACCTTTCTGCTAAAACTTTAATAGGAAAAATAAAACTTCAAAATCCAGGTGTCCAAGGCCCTGCCCCCCTTTGACACCCATGTCATTGATCCTTTTTTTATAATAATATCTTTTAACGCAAAATAAAAAGCTTACAAAAACAGCAAAGTTCTTGGCTTAAGATTCCTTGCTTGATTTTACAGCTTATCATTCGAACAAACCAATTTATGAAACCCGTATTTAATGATTTTCTGCGTTCCATCTTCAAAAAGAGATCATATGATCCCCACTCCCCAGACAACGTTCCTTTTCTATTTCCTTGCACCACAGCTTTTTTCAGTCACCCTTGATCAGGGTCTTTTTAAGGCGTTTTAGGGACCCGATTCGGGTCCCTAGAACTTAGAAGCGGGTCCCTAGATTCAGAGAAAAATTACCATCGGGCCCCTAGAATGAGAGAAAATTGGGTCCCTAGAATCAGAGGAATCGGGTCTCTACTAGTCTATACTGGGTACCTAACATTTTTCTTAAAAAAGACCCTGCCCTTGATATTAAATTCCAAGGTAAATGCAATATATACTTCAATTGACTGAAAGCCTACAGGTAAATGACTGTTTCTCGGCCTACGCACTGCAGCACCAAATGGTGCCCCTGCCCCTGAGTTCGGCCTAGGCCTCCGCGGGATCTTGGCAGGACAAACAAAATGAAATATTAAAACTTTTCCAAAGATCCTACGAGAAACCAACCAGTTTTCACTTTCATAGCACGCGTGTTGCGAGCTTGGGATTCCCCGGCAAGGGTGTCACGAACCGGAAAAGGTTGGTAACCACTGGAATTGATCCAGAGTCGCTCCAATCGCATGAAGCCCAGCGAAAATCACAACGAAGCAGTCGATAAAGTCACATACTGATCAGACTGCAAAAACAGAGCTAGTAAATCGAGATACACACAACAAGGTTCAAATGAAGGAATTTTTTGACCGTCTAAATTTTATCCACCTTTTACCGATTTTGTCTGGATTTTTCACAAACATTTCAGTGTCCGGAGACTGAGTGCCTTCCCTCTAACCTCCCACGACTATGAATAAAATTACGCGCCTTAGATACAGGTGCCCTGCTCAATGCCGACTTGTTTGCCCATGGATTTGCGGGTGCTTGGTGCGAATCTGTGTAATTAACCTCAGTAATGCTTCAAAGCTGGTCAACTCCGATTTTCTGAGTGTATCAACAAGATAAACTCGACACTTTGGATTTTATCAAACAAATATGTGATGGGAAATACCTTTTTGGCCAAGTTTCTTTTCATGGTCGTATTTTGAACATGCTGTCAGGAAATTTTATGCATATAGGTTTACATACAACACAGCAAAGCTTTTCAAATGTGGTTTGGCAACATCTCTGGGGAGGGAACTTTAAGCCAGTGTATCAGTAATTGTTTTCCACTCAGTAATTTCTGTCAAAATTTTGTTGAAAAGTGTCTTGGAAAACCTTTAACTAAAGTGGGTAAAAACTTCACGAATTTTGTGATGATGAAGACCTGACGGTTACCACCTTCCCACAACCACATATAAAAATTAAGCTTCAATAATAATATTTATCTACTGCAGGGGTGGCCAACAGGTCGCGACCGGTCGATGGCCGAGTGTCAGTTGGTCGACCTAATTTTGCATTGAATTTATTACAAGATACCTAAAAAGAACATTTTTCAATCAGCATTCCATAAAGTACATAAAACTCACCCATCAACTGGTTGGTCACGTATATTCTTTGGTTACTCTTGCGATGGCTGACCATAGGCTAATATGGCAGATGCCGCGAAGGTATTGAAATATGTTTTTCTATAATTGCTTGCCAATCATTATTCAGGCGTAACGTACAATTTGCCTTCTATCTGTACATCACTTACTAAGGCAATGGAACACTGTATTAGCACGTGCGATCCTCAACTTTGGCATTTTGCACTTGTGACTTTATTACCGACCGGCCCACCGCGAGTTATCAAGAAATTTTCTAGTCGATCCCAGTCGAAGACAAGTTGGCTACCCGTAATCTATTGCATCTGAGTATTCGTAAATGCTGTAAACATTGAAAGGACCAAAGTACAACGGGGAGTCAAAGGAGCCTGAAAAGGCGATTTGTTGCAGTTTGAAACGGCGCCCAGAGATTGCGATGGAGCATGCCGTAGCGAAGGAAGTAAAGCGGCAGACCAATCACAATGATTAGTGGCGAGAAATATAAAAGTCGTTTGTCAAACTTTACGGCGAAACAATAGTCTTTTGTTTGCAGTGTCATCTGCCACTGTGTTGTTCACTTTATCCCTGGGTGTCGCAGGCAGGTCGTCGCCAAATTAAGTGTCATCGGAAAGTTTTCTGCGCTGGGCGGAGGTTGCACTTTGATGTCAAATCTTAGTTAAGTTTAATAATGCCATAAATTGCCACGTACATGGGGTTTAAGCGCCATATATCACAGCTTAACCCGCCCAAACGCCGACAAAAATTATTTAGAGAAAAACCAAGCCTTTGCGAGCACACTGCCATCTGGTTCACTGTAAAACAAATTTCAATTTCACTGCTTTGCAAAACCTGGACCTATTCCGACTTAACGCATGCAATCTGATCAGCTACTGTTTTGATCAAATTTTAATCACTTTTAGCGTCTGAAAACCGACCGTAGGCCAGATTATTCGAGAAGTGGTTTCTCTTTCAACGGTCGCACACCACCAAACCTATCACGATTTTTCAGTTGCCCCATCGATGCATGACCCGAATCGCGTTAAATCCGTTGGAGAAGTGCGCTTTTCTGGCGCACGTAAACGTCGTAACAACCGTCATCACAACAACAACAATAAACAATTTGTCTCACTGAAACTCACGTGAACGTCAGGTTAGTGAACGTGTGATGATAGCAACCCATCCTGAGTGCTGTCATTGTTTTTTCTGCCGAGATCTTGGGCAGTCGTTCTACAGCAACAATGATACTATGACGTCGTCAACGATTACTGCATCGTGAGAAAGAGCTATATTGTACAGTGATGTCACTCAGAACCATCAAAAGGCTGTCCGTTGACAGTACAAACAGTTTTCATGCCCTCGAGGTGAACTTTTTTTCCAAATTTTACGAGGCGATGCGGCGAAACCTCCTCGCGGTTGCGTAGCAATGCATGAAATGGTGCGTAAAAAGACGCATTGCTTTGAGAAGCGACATCATCGATTTGTCAGTCGCTTACGCAAGTTGGTGAGAGAAGCATCAGCCTGAATTCTGAATTTTTTGCAACTGTGAAGATATGAGGCAAAGGACGTGGATTATTTACTGGCTTTTATTAGCACTGATAAACGTCGCTTATGGGTTTACTGAAAGGTGAGTTTCTGTGAAGTAAGACTTTCTTATGCCAGACAAGTCAGTGAAAATGCAACTTGGCAACTTGTGAGATTTCGGAAACAACTGTATGTTCGACCACCATAAGCAAGCAGAAGGATGACACATAATAATCTTCCCCTGCATCATCAGCGTTAACATGCACGAAACAGATTTACATTTACGATTTAACAGCCAGAACTAGATTTCTTGTCGCTGGTCGATCTATTCAGCAAATTGTAGTGATTGCATACATCGCAGCAGTTTGGTTTGAGTGATCGCACAATCGTGTATTTTGAGTAGTAAGAGCGGCAAAGCATATGGAGTGATAAGTGAATTGAGCTGGGTAACTGAAAAAACTGAATAGGCATAAAAACTGTCAAAGATCACCAAAATCTTCAAGGATCCATGACAGACTTCTTGTGCCGGGTTTGGAAATTTTGCATTTGTATTCTGAAAATGCTTGCTATCATAGTGAATTACGTTTTTTCTAAAAATGTCAGCAAACGTTCTATAAAAACAAAGAATAGGAGCTAGGAAAATCAGTGCATTAAAAATATTTACCTTTAAATTCGGGCAGTGAAGCAGATACTAGCTTTATTTGGATTTATCGAATTAGCCACAAATCGTCCGCGAAAGAAGTTGCTATACAAGCAAGCGAAATACAGAAACAGTTTTTGCTTAGCACGGTTGCTGGTTGATTGGGAGAAAAGTCCTGGAAACACCTGTTGCTGCATTCTTATCAGCGATTAATGTTTGCTTCTTACATATATGAAGTAAGAAATGTAAACATCTTTCCGGAGTCCGCATGGTGAATGTCCAACACCTTATTTTTTGTTACTTATTCATACACAGACTGAAAAGTACAGAATAAGTTATCGTACAATCGAGTATGGAGTTTTTTCAAACCAATACAGTGGATTTTTTCAAAAGTAAGCAAACAATCTTCCAAAAGTAAACAGCAGTGAATTTTCGTTTGTTTCAAAACAGGAATGTTTGAAGAAATAGTTGTGATCATCTGCAAACGTCGACATAGTAGCAGGTTGAACTATTCTAGAATGAAGCTCAGGTGACGGTTGACATGTTGAGATTCCCTCACTAACATTTTGCGTAGCTTCATGCGATTCAAAAGCTTCTTTGTGTTTTAAAGTTGCCTTTCATGGGTAAATTCTCTTAACCATCATTCTAGAAATCTCCTGTGTGTGCTATGGAGAGTTGATCTGTATTCAATTCAAACCTTTATTCGAGCATTTCCTTGCTGCAGAACATTGACATCTATTCAAACTTTGGAAAGTTCAATTCCTGTTAGGGAAAAACACACCGCATCGGCTATACCGTACGACAAATCTCATTTTTCATCAAACGAAACCGGTTGTTTTTCAAACGAAGAAAAAATTTATCATGGAAATAGTTATAAATTCGCTGCTGTTCTATTCAGCCCTATCGAAAAGGAAAGGCTTGAGGAGGTATACCCCACCTCAAATTCAAGGTCTCATTTTGTTACAGTAGGTGAAACCAAACGTATATAAAATCTGAATCCTCCCTTCAGCTTGGAAAGCTTTTATGATCCTGGCTTGCAGCAGATCTGTGGTTTCTAATGCAAAATAATATTACTGCATTATTAAAATAGCGCGTGAGAGATTAGTTCATGAGAGCAAGGATTGCTTTGCAGAATTCGTTACAATGCATACACACGTTCTCTACGATGATTCGGTAAACTTTGACTTTTCGACTGTGCTGCTGCCAAAGGTGTCACCTGCCAGCAGTCCAGTCATTGTAAGCCCAGAGTTGTGAACCGATAACCAAACCTTTTGACTGGATTACACTTAGCATCCACTGCGCCATGCTCCTGCTGCAGACCATTCGGTAAGATTCCAATTATTCTGGTTTTCCAAAAACCAGGTGTCCAAGAGGCAGTTTTCCCAGAAATCGCACCTTGTCAGAGATACTAAACAAACGCTAATTTTTGCATTTCCTGATATGTAGAATTAACCTTAACCTGTTTCTTTGTTCTTTCAGCCTTGTGAATGTACTAGATGCAACAAAGAGGCCCTCTTTTAATTCGTAGAAGTCCTCGCACGGTCAGTGATATTTTAAGGGTTCACAGCAATGGTTTACTGACGTTATTTTTTGCTAAGTGCGATCGCAGAACGCAACCGATGCAATGAGTTCTCATAGATGTTCGATAAGATGGATTTTCAAACAGATATCTTCTCTGCATCAAAAGCCTTAGAGATTTACCCAGTGGTATTATCTGAGGTAAAGGAACATAATTTGCCTATTTTTTAAGGCATGAACGTTTCCTTTATACAAAGGTCTTTAACTATCTTGCGTGTGGTAAGACGTGTCGTCTGTTTGTTAGAGACTTCCCCACCTGTTTTGTCAATGCACCACCAGTTCTAATATTTAAAAAATCTTTAGAATTAATTCAACATACTATACGTTTAGATGCAAAAATAGGTCTGTAGAAGATGAAAACAATGCGTTGCTTATCAGACGACCACACAATAGCTGCCTTTAGAACTTAGTAGTTGTCATAAGTCGCGTAGTCGCATTGTTAGTGATGCAGTCACTATATAGGCGTAGCCAGGGGGGGCCAAAGGGGACATGCCCACCACAAATTATTAGAAAATATAGTCATTTTGTGCTTTGAGAAGCATTTTTCTAAACAAAATAGTGTAATTCGCTTAAAATCAATCATTTTGGATCCCCCAAACTATTTTGCCCCCCTAAAATTTTTGGGCTGGCTACGCCACTGAGTCAGGGCCGTCGCCAGCGGGGGGGCCAGTGGTGCCCGGCCCCATTTGAAATCGGTGCCCCTATTTCACGTTTGGCCCACCGGTTGCTGCATACATCCAATACTGCATTTTTAAAATGTGGCTCCCCTTTTGGCTTTTGGCCCCTCCTTCTGGTTTTTGGTCCCCCTTGCTGCTAAATCCTGGCGACGGGCCTGCACTGAGTCACTATATTCCTATCATTTCTTACAGCGCGGTGCGTTTATGCTGGTAGTTATTTTGCATAGTTTCTAACAACACTGCTTTTATACAAATCCTATATTTAATGACGAGCCTATCACCCAAGGAATAAGTGATTTCAATTATTGTGTTTAAAAATATACTCCAGTTTTATCGCGAGAAATGTTTGCTAAAACGAGTGAACAGATCTTCGATAATAGCAAACACAAAATAGTTCAAAAGAATTTGTTCAATTCTGATTCATGCCAATCAGAGCTGGGCATTAAAAAACTGATCATCGTGCGAATGCTCCTGAAGAGGATTTGGAAAGACTTAAGCTTGATTTGATAAATGGTAAAAAACGAGTATAGCCGCTAAAACTTTCACTAAATGGTTTGCTGCAAAACCGATGGAAAAGATTAGGTTTATTTTTCTTCTCCCGGTCCGGTATATTGAGCCTCTATCAAACTGATTTATCTAACGTTATCGGAGCATTTGTCGCACAATTTCCATTATCCAAACGCCAACGGCATGTGTTGCAAAATGAGGATCGTCGTCGCACTGCAAGCTAATGACTACTGCGGCCTCGCTTTTCTAGACTTGTGTTATCGAAACGAGTCAACTGCGGTGGTCTAGCTAGGTTATCTTTCTGACAATATTGAAACGTATCAGTACTGTAGGTTGCTGAGATTTCAATCTTCCGATGCCTCAAAATTTTCTTCCCTATCATTGCAGCCTATGTCCTTTGACAGCTAACTTCAGATTCCCACCTAGGATTTATGAGCGGAGACGATAAATTCGGCCATGCAGGACACGAAACTCGGCAGAAAAGCGGAAAGAAAATCGATGCTCTATTTTTTCAAGGAACAGACCATACTTACACGGCTCGTGCATGCATAACTTATGTGTTCAACACTCGAATGAGGTGCAACGAAATAGTAAATGGTAACTGTGTGCTTAGAGTAAAGGTTAAACGGAAAATTAAAGCGAAAACTTTAAGCCTTCTGACGTCTTTTTTTACTTGTGTCCTGGGACGAAAAATGCACAAGAATAGAAAATAAAGGCACAAAAATATCCTTTAAAATTATGAATGAAAGCACAGATATGATGAATCAAGTTTACAACATAAATCCACTGCTGATCTAGTCCTAGTCAACCGTTATGAAATGAAGGCGGCAGTAATCTATGTTTTGCATCTCGAAGGAAAAAATCACTTTCAACGTTACTGTAGTTTAATGAAATTGATCGAATTTTCGTGGAGGCTCTCTATAAAAGTAAGATAATATAATCGTTCATCTTCTGACCAAACAAGAAAAATGCGCGGCCATTGTAATGTAGCGGAAATATTGCCGGATTCAAGCTTGGCAAAAAGAACTGTTTACACTGATACTACCAATTACAAAATTTATCTGAGAACCGGCCTAAATCTCTAAAGACAGAATAAAAAGAACGTGTGCATGATTTCAAACATTATATATAACTATGAATCAGTGTGAATCGCTTCAAAAGGATGTACGCCGAATACGGTTTAAATCAGTCCTACACTTGTATTTTGGTATAAATTCGTTTTTAATTTTTTCACTCATTCGCTACTGCATTTGTTGCAATTAGTTTCCACAAGCACAAGAGTTATTGTTTATAACAGCAAATGCAAAGCCTTTTTTAAAGATTGCAATTTTAATGCAGCCACAAAGTTGGGTATTTTGCTTCTTAATTTTTAACGTTCGGCGAGGGAAAGATTGCAGCACCGCATTTACAGGATTTAATCATTTTCAGATTTTCTTGAGGTTTTTACCTCTGATTTGTCCATTCAACGATTGGGCTCCTTGTTCAGGCAAGACAGAAGCACAAAATATTAAATGCAATTTCAATTATTTTCCTAATCACTTCAACATAATCATCCTATTTTCGTGCTCTTTGCCATGATAATTGTGTCTAATTGATTTTTTTTTATGCAGGTTACCACAAGCCCGTAGCCAGATTGTAAGGTTTGGAGGCAAAATGCCTTTTTAAGAGATCAAGATTTTTGTTTTTATTATATGTTTAAACCAAACGTTCTGGGCACAACAAAATTTGGGGGGCACAAAAATTTTGGGAGGCCTCTGCCCCTGAATGCCCCCCGTGGCTACGGGCCTGGGTTACCAAGAGTTCATCACTATTTGTTATTGATCGGCAAAATTGCTTTCAGTATTTTAGGACCAGTGATTCATGTTTTGAAATAAATTACCATAAATGTCAAATAAAGACTGTTTTTCTTGCCCTATCGATTAGCGCGTCAGCACTTACACTGACCGTGCAAGTGCTTCCGTTTTGCACTTCATGTACACGAAATTGTTCCTAAAGACAATGCATGCCAAACAATGCATGAAAGTGAAGCAAACAAGGTAAGTTCCCCGCATCGACACACATCAGCCAAACCCGGAATGCTTCAACGACGTCCGGAATGGGCACTTGGATCTTGATTGGTTGCTTCCGTAATAGATGATTCTGATGTCACACAGCTCAATTAAGTGTTGTGGAGTACGGTCACCTCCGCATCAGTGCAAGACAGGAAAGACTTCCAGAGTCAGCGATGAGTTTTTCACGAAGGAAACAGAAGATACACCGGCTTATTCTTGACAACAAAACGGGCTCTAGCCTCGTGGCAAGCTTCTGAGGAATCTGCGCCTGCTTGTTTCTACTTTCATATACTTTTGCGCTGATTAGACCTTGCACGTATCTATTTTTCATGCAGTAGTTGTAAGTCACAAAAATGGCGCAAGTAAATCCATCACAATTTCTTTCACAGGGAAATTTGTTATTTCTCTTTAGTTAATTCCCTGTGGGCTTATTCTTGATAGACTTTTGTGAGAAAAAATCCCCATCCTCTCTCCAGGAAACTAATCTCTAACCGATTGGTATAAATCATTCAAATCGACCAGAATAAGCCAGCTTAAAATAACAAAACTAAACTATGCTCCTTCAAATAACAAAAACATGAAAAAGATACAATCTTTCCAAAGTCAAAAGTTGAACTAAGTACAAATAGACGATACAAGAATTTAAAAAATAAAAAATTCATTTCAAATAAAAAAATAACCAATGCATCTTTATACATTTTAACCTTTTTTGATTGCAGGAAATCAACTTCATTTCCCCTTCTCACAATTTTTAAATTTTTTGAAAATAACGTTGCCTAAAAATTGATCGGGGACAAAGGGTTTTATAATAATTACTTTTCATTCGAGTGCCTCTTGACCCATCTCGCTTGTAACATAAACTGGCTTCAATGGTGTTGCAAACAAACAACCACTGCTTGCAGAAATTTGAAAGGCAGCATATTAGCAAAACCAATTGTTCGAAAGTAAGGAAAATACTACAGATATCCACTATATTTCACTAGAACATTTAGAAAGTTTGCCGAAATGTTGTAAAGTTTTTGATTGTTTACGTTATTTCTGTGTCTACCATGTAACGTCATTTCTGTGTCTACCATTTTTAAATTGGCGAGATACAAACCAAGCAAAAATATTTGATTTTGAAGCTGCCCTGTGAACGATTTTTTCTCAATTTCGTGCTGCTTTATGGATTTTAAACCCCAACAGCAAAATTCGCTTCTGTAGATAGAAGATGATCCTCAACTAGCCGCTATATTTTGATTTCAACTGACTGCTTTATGGTGTCATATCGCTTATTTTTGTTTCAGCGGTTATATTGTAACGTCGCCGTCAGTCTTTCGTTCAGCCGTCGATCACGTGATTAACGTTCGAATTTTTAATCACCCGCATTCGGTGCGAGTTAATGCCAAGTTGCTGGATTTAAGAGAGAACTTGATCGCAAGTGTGTCAGAAGAAATCACCAACGATGGTTCGCTAATACTAAAGGTACGGGATTGTGTTGACGGATAGCAGGCTTGTGAGATAATTGATACTGACTAGATTTTTTGTGACATTACTTTCAGGTTTCCAAGGCACCTACCAATTTAATCCTTTCAATCCTTTTTTACAGGCTATATGGGCATTAGCACGTTCTTTGCTGAGAGAGACAAACCACAGAAATTCGCTGTTATGGTCAAATGAAGGAAAAACGACATTTATGTTAGTCGTAAATCGTCTAAGAGTTTCGTCAGCAGAATTTATAACACAGACATGCACTCCTTTATAATAAAAAGATAAAGATATACGGAAGAACAAAATAGAAATACTGCATGGCAGTGAAACATAACATGACTCAATCAATAGTAGGATCTCGTCACACGTCTCGCGACGTATATATGTGAGTCTCCATGTTGAAAGACTGAGGTCCAGCCAACTGGCTGGGAAGCATTAAGTCTCAGTCTCGAGCCTTTTGTCTCGAGACTTAAGATTCCGGATAATCATATTGTTGAAGCTGCACTAGTTAAAGCCTGATAGCTGTTAGGAAATGCGTAATTGATTTTGTAGGAGGGAACTATCAGAAAAATTGAAAAAATTAATGGATTTTGACGAACTCAAATGTCAGGAGTGTCCATAACCTTTTCAAAGTTCATGGGGAAATTTTTCAATAAAGCCAAGTGCAAAAAGTGAGAAGGACCAGATTTTCTGTTGCTGCATCGTATATGTAGGGGATTTTCAGTTACCAGCCGACAAACCGTCAGGACCAGGTTCTTGGTCATCATGCCTGTGTGGGCTTTTTTGACGAAGTCTCGGTCTCGAAGCTTGAACCGAGTCCCGGTATCGGAAGTCAAGGTCTCGACTACGTCTAATGTTGAGTTTGCATGATGACGACAAATTGCTGTCAGGTGCACTTGCTAGGTGTTTACATATCATTCAAGTGTAGCTTGCGCTCATGAAATACACACACTCCTTGTGTGTGCATTGTGTGTGTAAAAGTTCTTGTATTTCCTGTATAATTCCTCCTAATCCATGTGATATAGATGTTAAACCTAAGATAAACAAGAAAATATAAGCAAATTATCTAATCTAAATTTGTCCTCGATGCATATTGTTCTTGTCTTTTAATCTTCCAAAAAATGGTTTCTAAGTGTTTGGAAAATTTTGAAGCATCTTGCCGACGTTGTGCAGCAGCACAAATGCCCGTGTTTAGTAGTAGGTTAAATTGAATTTAAGCCATAGAACCGTTCGGAGTAGCACAGGTTTGTGAATAACTACTAGATGTCATCGTTAAAACAAAACATTGCACGTGATTGACTGCTTGCAACTTGTCTTTGCCAGCACATGATCCAAGTGGAGCATGTCCGGGTTTTTTTTTCTTTAATTCTGTCCGTTTTTTTCTTAATTCTTAATTCTCCTTCAATATCCAAAATTGAATTTGCTCTTGACGAAATATTTAAACCTCTTTTGGTAAAATTTTCTGTAGTAATACGACAAAATATTGTAATTTTGGTGGAAAACACGAGCATTGCATCATTGTGTGGGCCCACACTGTGGTTGAGGTTGTGGTCACACAGATGAATTTATAATATCCAGTAAATGCCTTCGCCGATTAGAAATCGACGTTCATCGACCATATCTATCCGACCAGATTTACATTACTACCTGTTGTGCAGTTCTCTTAAGTAGAACATTACCATTTTAGCGCTTGTGGTCGCAGGAAGTAGAAAGTGCATCCATGTATTGTTTAGCTGATGGAATGTAGCCAAACCTCAAGTCAATTCATTCTCTGACATTCGCAATTTCTTGCATCGCATCTGCGATATCCATCAATATTTGTTTTGGGAACAAACCCTCTTTGTGATGCTGAGGAGCAAAAAGCCTTTGTGCTGTCACAATCGAGATGATCTTTGGCGGAACTGTAAACAATGAGAGAGATCTCGCAATTCAACACTTTCGACAAACCTTAACAGCTGCCATGTACAGTAAATCAGATTGAATACTCCAATAAATAAGCTCAAGCAAAGCTACGCTTTGCGTTTGTGTTTGCTCTGAGCTTGAACGATCTTGTGCCACAATCGTGTGCAGTACAATTGTAAAAAAGAAACAAAACAAAATCGATCAAACCGATGAAATTACATGCAAACGAGACGAGCAGAAAACTAGTTACTTGCCTCATTGGTCTGACATATTCAAATAGGCTATTTTAAATACGTTATCATGAAAGCGGATTTCATGCGAAATTTGTTGTTTTTTCCGGTGCTCTGTTTTAAAATTACTGAAGAGTAAATGATCAGTTACCGTACATACTCATTAAAATGGTGTCGAACAGTTTACTATTTTTTCCAAATCAATGGAAACTGCCAATACGCTTGCAAAGCGGCCAACAAAGCCTAAACTCCATATGCAGAATATTTTGAGCGCGATTCACTGTAATGTTTTAATGGTTCACACAGCTGTTTGCAGTTGACAAATAGGACGCAGTCAACGATGCATGTCGATAAGGACATCCTGCATTAGCACCTCATCATGATGCCGGCTGACGTTGTCAAAAGCTCCAAGATAATGTGTATGTAAACACGTTGGAGCTGTGACAGTTCAGTTACAGAGTGTTCAACTCACAATGGAAAATTTCTATCGACTTATCACGGCCACAGGATAACTTGCAGCAGCTCTGCTTAGGAAAGAAGTTTCTTTTCAATGTCACCGTGAGGGAGAATATTCCTGGCTCAGTACTGCCGGCAAAGGAGTAGCCACCCACATATTTCAAAAAATAAATAAATAAATAAATAAATAAATAAATAAATAAAACTTAAGGAATACATTCGTGTGAAAGAGCCATTGGATGTTATGCGAAAGCAACATAATATAAAAGTCGATTGGGCCATTTGCAAATCTCTGATAATATGCAGTGTGCTGCGCAACAAACAAGGACTTAAACTTGCTGAACGTATCTCGTGCGTATCAAGAAACTGGTGGCTTCCTGATTTTTCGTTCAAATGACTCAAACAATATATTAATTCTCCAGGTTCCAAATGGGCGCGAAGGCAAAGCAAACCTGCGAATTTGCGGCAACTGCCACCTCACTTCCGGCTTCCGGTTTCAAAATTCAACAGCGGTTACGATTGTCGTAAAAGGGTCGTCTGCATTTATCCAAACCGACAAGCCCGTATACAAACCGTCTCAAACAGGTATGCCGTAGACTTGATGCAAACTCGTTTCTTGAGAAATACTTTTGCGAAACAGCCGATCCGTTTTCTGCCCATGTTTAGTAAAGGCAGATGCACCGCAAGTAGTCCTTAAACTTCAGAGGAGATTTCCGCCGAGTGTTCGACCCTCTGCACCTAATACGGCAACTACTTCGCATGCTTCATGTGTGGTTCACACGCGTGAATGATTGTGACGAAACAAACAAAGGATGGTTCGTGACATTTTTCAAACCAAAATTTCAGCTTGCGGTTAATCTCAGCACCGGTTGCATCTGATATGATCAGGTTGTCGCTGTTTTCAAAAGGGTAATCCTAGTTGCGTGCACAGGTGTAACACAAACTTTATAGAAATGCCATCCTTAGATTCCGCGCGGGAGCAAGAGCACAGTTGCAGAGTATCAGACTGTTTACTGTAGCAATGTGCTTTTTAGTTTGTAGTATGCTTCACTTGTTTCTGCTCACAGATTATGCAGTGGGATACCAGTTAGAAACTGACGCAGCTCGGTTATCCACATCGTTCACTTTGTTTCCGTCTTTTGCGGCTACCATTTTAGTTTCAAAGTGGTTGCTTGGAGTGCAAAAACCCAAACGTGAAACCTTTTCCTTTCAAATTCAACAGCAGTGGTGGAAGACTTTCCATAAAAATAACAATAGTTGCTGCTGCACACCTACCGGTACCTTTCAAATGCGGACAAACTACACGCTACGAAGCAAATTTTTAGGAGTGTTTATTTTTTGAAAACGCGAATTGCAGCATTACCAGCTGAAGAGGATCAAGTTTATTTCTGCAAATACATCAACAGCCCCAGAATCATCTGAAGGGGGAAACCCGCGTTATAAAAGGGTCCTGTCAACCAAAATTCAAAACGCCTTGTTTTCACGCATGGACGTCTGAACTAGCGACAGGTATTATAATTCTAGGCTATAATGCCAGACAAATGTCACCTCCTATTCATTTCCGCGTTTCACGATGTACTTCACGTAGAAACCTATGTGGCATGTACAATAAACGCAAGACGAAGCGTCCAATTCACAGGTCTAAAATCAGTGTTACGAAACCTGTATTGTGAAGTTGTAACGGGTGTATTCCATACTGTAAGTGCAACAGGTGTCAACTAGGGCTGTTCTAAAACAGTTTGGGATGCAGTAGTTCTTAGAATGAACGCTTATGAAGCTACGAGCTGAACAACGCCTTTTCCAAACATTTTCGATCTGCCCAAGTTGACGCACCCATGCAGGCGCGGATTTACCATCAGGCTAAAAAGACTTAAGCCTAGGGCCCCCGATTTCGGGGGGCCCCAAAAGTTTGGGAGTGAGGACAATTTCCAGCATGTCTGTAAGCAATTATATTTGTATTTTTGTTTTGGTTTAATGCACGTTTTTATACTATGCCGCTGACAAAAGATCTCTATAATAAAAGAATGAGTGCGAAGGATTGAAGTGAATGACGATGAGCATTCTCTTTTTCTGGTGTTGAGAATTGGTAATTGTTATGTATAATGTGTGGAACAAATGGCCTGGAGCCATTTTTCGGATTACACGAGGCCAGTGAAGGTACTCAATAAATATGCAATTGGAGTGTGGTCAGATAACCTCACCGCTGCTTTTTTCGTTGGTTTCATTGTGACTGTTTTTGTTCCTGATATCGATGGGAATTCAGAGTAAAGTAATATGTTTTTGAATTGAAACAACTTGTTCAGTGAACGTAACGAGGACGAGTAGTGCTAATTTGTATGACATCAGTCGTCGCAAACCTTCCACAAGGGCCTCCAATTTAAAATAGCCTAGGGCCCCGTAAATGAAAATTTGCCTCTGCACCCACATTTCATAAGCATATAATCACCACTGACTGTGAACCTGACCAGCGAGTAAATGTTACCCCCACTGCTTCCAGAGTAAAGATCTTCATATTTTTTGTTAACATTTTTACGTTTTTGCAGAAATAGTGGTATGTGGAGTGTTTTTCTGTGGAGCGAGTACCGAGTACATGCGGTACGCAAGGTTTTTCTCCTAACGGTGGCGACAAATTATTTTTCCAATGAAAAACCGTGAAATATCGAAAATTGGTCTGCTGTTTCGAAAAATTTCTACTTCATTGTTTGCAACGCACAACAAAACTTTCTTTTCTTTCTATGGCCTATTGTTGAGCGCATGATTGTGCAAATCAAAACGTGAGTCGTGCTTTGTCGTTAGCAACAGTTAGTGAGGAATTCTACTTCGCAAGCTTTTCATCTTCCATTCTTTTCTTTTCGGAGTAGGCATTAATCAAAAAATTCCGAAAATGCTCAAAAACACTTACAGAAAGTGACACGGCTCACCGCTCCTTCAGTATCGGCTACTCATTCATTCCGTGCATGCCCTGAAGCCACAAAGTTATCCGTTTGCCACACAGCTGCGACTTAAATCAGTATGCCCAGCACGTTGGAAAAACTGCAAAATTTTTAGCGATTAAATCTACCACTATAAGAATCGTTATCAATAATACGTATACCACATAAAACTTGCTAGCTGTATTTTCCTGTTAGCTCTGCTTTCCTGGCAGCTGCTTTTTTGATCTTTTTGTTTTGCAAATGTCAAAAGTCGCAAGAGAGATCGCTTTACGAGTTAATCGCAGCAGCCACAGATATTTTTGGTGCCATTATTGACGGAATGGTTCATGGTTTTTGTGGTTTATTCATGTATTTTTGTGACTAAAATCACGAGGTAACACGAATGCAGCAAGAGGAAGCAGAGCAACATCAAACAGCAGAAATTAATTTCATGTTGACGAGAATACAAAAACATCAGAAACTTCAGTTTAAGCAAATTGATGATTGTGTTATAACATGTTTGAATCACAAACGGTTGGCGAAAGACCATGTGAGTCAAGTTCTCAGCCAGCCCTGAACAGGTTGTCCGCCCGTTTTTTCTCAAGTTCGTACCGTTACAAAGAGGTTTGTGTATCATCATCACAGAACAATGACTGTGCAGTGCAAAGTTAAAAATTGTATTGAAACTACTGAGTTCATGTCGACTGGAAATGCACTGGACCTCGATGCTCTGCATACATTCACATACGGACTTACATCCAGCTCAATGTGGCAATGTTATACTGTTTAGACGTCAAATTTTTCATCTACGAATCACCTGATTAAATTCCTTGACATGAACTGTCTCAGTCATTGTCAGAATCATATAATCAAGGCATGAATGTAATGACAAGCCGCTCAACGGTTATGAGAAGCGTCTCAATGTGTCATTTGAGCTAATTCAGAGCTGTTGTTCTGAAAGCTGCAGAGAGTTGGCCAAACTTTCTTGCCAGTGCCAGGTGTAACAACCTGCTTTAGCATTTCTTCATGCAAAAATAACTTTTTCCGGTTTTGTCGACAGTGAACGTGAATATTTACCTGGTAGACCGTGATCTTCGTCCTGCGAACCAGAATGTGAGTTGATGTCTGTTTTGCAACATGGCGCTGTTCGTCACAGTGGGGTTTGTTACACCGCTTGTTACAAATAATAACCGATTGTGTTTTTTGCAGGTGACCGCTTACGTCATGGTGAGTCATGCTGTTGCAGTCTGCTGTGACAATGCAGTGATTCTTCTCAACAGTTCACGTATAATACAGAAATCCGATTTTGTTTCAGGCTCCAAATGATGTCAGAATCATGCAGTGGAAAAACCTCAGTCCTTTATGTTGCGGTAATTGCAAATTGTTTTGTGAAACATCATAGCAAAGAATTGTCTTTCTGTAATGTTAACGCAGTTTCTGTTGTTTCAACGGTGTATATATTGGTCGAAGTTTTTTTGCGTTTTACGAGTATTGTGAAGGCAGTTTAGTCATCACAAACTTCAATTTTGCTTTTATGTCAGGGGTAATTTCATTCTCTTTTCCCCTCTCCGATCAGCCGGTTCTGGGAACTTGGACAATATTCGCCGATGTACAGCAACAATCATACAACGCCACTTTCGAAATTCAAAAATACGGTAAGACGACAGTAAGTGTTCAAAAACGTTTCGCTTTTTTGCAGTTGGAAGAGATCCACCACATCGTTTAACCCATTTCACGTCAAGTTTTTGCAAAAAATGCGAAAAGTTAATAGTGGTCTGGCGGCTTCCCTGTCTGAATGCGGCAGCGATGGGTCTTTGAACGTTTTTGCCGTTTCTTTTCCCAGAGTTTCACACGAACTCACAGCAATCTTCTCACCGACCGCACGCAGGTTGCTGGGCTTTGGTGTTGCCGCAGACTGTCGGTTGACACGGGCCACTGCACTAACAAGTGCCTGCGGATTTGCTGTTCAAAGCAAGCGGAAACTTTGCAGTGTAAACGCTTCTGCGAATATAATAGTTTCACTGCTTCCTTCAGGTCAGAGGTGCCGCGAAAGGTTGACACCTGTTGAAGACCTGAAGAAGAGGTCTGTTGTTCTTATCAAAACATCTGAAGGAGATAATGGCTTGAAGTGGGCGTAGACTCAGGAAACGCTATTCTTGTTTTATGTGAAGTTTAAATTTGATTACGACGCGTTGAGTACACAAAGATTTGAACTTACGCATTGCAATAAAAAACGCAGTTTAGCGTGAAGCAACTGCTCGATCAAACTGAACTGAAAACGCTCAGTCGGTGTGGTCCTCACAAATCAAATAATTTTATCTTTACTTGCATCATTAAGCTTTAAAACGCACCAGTGCAAAAAGCGATTTTTAGGTCAAATGTTTAAGATGCAACATCGAAAAACTGCAACTTATTTCCTTGAACACAATACCATCTCGATGGCAAATGTTCACCTAGCGGCCTCTTGAAAAGGTTTGCACTTTCAGTCCTTTTTACGAGTTACGCTCGAAACATTTCAAGATCTAGGGGGGTCTGGTAATGACTCAGTGGTTTGTTGTTTCTCTCAGTTGTGTGTTTTTTCCATATAATTCCTTGTCTTTTAACTTGCCAGGGACCGAAACGGTCTCTCAAATTTTTTCAACGGTCTCTCAAAATACAGTTGAACCTCTCTGCAGAACCACCACCAAAGTACTGTACATTAAAGTACATTTAAAACCTCGCCTTATGACCATCTCGGTTTTCAAATGAAGTACAGTAGTTGCGGNCTCCCAAAATTTTTTAACAGTCATNAAGCTCGAAGCTTAAAAAATCTGCANGCCACCATGATCAGCGACTTTTAATTTGCTGGTACATTTAAGTTGATTACTATTTTATACAACATAAAACCATTAAATGGATAACAGGAGCTAGATCTCATAAATAACTCCGCCCGAGGATTTTATTAAATGTGACAACGATGTATGCAATAAATAACTGCACATTGATATGCTAGAGCAGGGGTTACCAACCTTTTTGAAACTGCTAGCTACTTCTTGTGTACCGATTAATGCGAAGGGCTACTAGTTTGATGCACACTTCTGAAATAAAAATTTTGCTCAATTTACCTTAATTACTTTAGTATTGATTTCGTTGATGTGAAGACATTGATCAT
>JGI24022J15233_10001461_pt1 | contig 19781 bp, 6 predicted proteins | sample Ectturendosymbi2_FD_15233 | JGI IMG/M metagenome (IMG submission 15233) | reverse complement strand
GTCTAATTCGTCATTTGCAGTTTCGCTTTAGATGTCTAAGCAGCTAGTACGTGTGGGAATTCAAACAAATTAAGGATCTTTATCTGAAAATTGTTGCACCTTGCAATTTGTTTATCGAATTTATACACAACGTGTGAAGCGCGACCCAACTCTCCATTGAGAGAACGCGGGAAATGTTTATTAAATATTGAAAAGGTGCTTGGTTGACTGGAGGAGTCCAGATAGAGCAGAGGAATTAATTGTTGTATTCGACCATAACGTCATAAACTTGTATTTTACTGCAAATAAGAGCACTATGTATGTATACGAGTTACTATGACAGAGTTTTCACCTGTTTGCGTAATTCGTCAGTTTGCTTAATTCGTCACTTTTTTCTAATCCCCTTGAGGTGACGAATTAGGCAAATTCTCCTGTAGTATGAAAAGAGGAAGCTTGAGTAATATCATTAATGCATATAAGGAAAAGTAAAAATACAAGGACACTACCTTGAGGGACTCCACAAATAATCCTTTGGTATGAGGATTTGAATGCTTCTATTTTGGTGCACTGCATTCTACTAAGTAAAAAAATTAAGAATAATTTATGCGAAACACCTCTCATATCAAAGTTATAAAGTTTATTTTATGGTCACAGCAGTCAAATGCCCCTGATAAGTCTGAAAATGAAGAGCATGTTAATAATTTTTTGTGAAAGTTTTTGAGCAGTTCATCATGAATTGTTGTAATGGCTAATTTGGTTAAGTGATTTTCTCTAAAACAATATTGTCGTTTATCAATTAGCATGTGTTAAATTAAATAGAAGTAGACTCTGTAATAAATAGCTTTCAAATAACTTCGACAGTTCTAGTGGGAGCTGGGAGGACAGAGATGCAGGGTTCCCACACATTTTTAAAACTCATTTTCCATACTTTTTCAATACCTTTTCAATACTAAGCTTAAAAAGTTCAATATCTTTACTTCTGTTCATTCTTTGAAATTCTTAATCATGAAATTCAATTTTGCATCTTGCATAACACTGCATAAATAATGAAGTGCCTTGCCTTCAGTAAAATTCTGCTCAGATACTTAATTTTTTTTTCATTTTTAATTTCTATACTTTTTCAATACTTAACGCATATTTTCGCCAATTTCAATACTTTCTCAAGGTCTTGAAAACCGATTGTGAAATTCAATACTTTTTCAATACTGTCAATACCGCGTGGGAACCCTGGAGATGGATCTATATTCCAGTGATAGATTCTCGAGACTTGGTCTCGAGAACATTAATGCGAGTCTTGGTCTCGAAGGTTTCAGGTCTCGTCTCGATCTCAAAGGCTACAGGTCTCGGTCACAGCCTATTTTCTTACGACTTTCTAAGGGGGCGATCGCCCCCCTAGACTTTAAGAAAGTGACTTTGTTCACCACGATTTTGTGCAATTGGAAAACAGCAATCGCGATATAAGGCCATTTTGCCGTCCACTGTTTTGTCACAGCAGTGTTGCGAAGTGTAGCCCACTTCATCTCTTTTACAGTACTGTACTTTAATGCTTGTCAACCGGGTGTATCGTACACCCCACGGCGTACCAACTTTATGGGGTGTATCAGATGTGTGCTCTTCAAGAACAGTCACATTGTCCCACATATGTCCTTTCAGGCCCGTAACCAGCTTGGGACATCAGGTGTGGCGAAGAGTTTCCTGAGAGGGGCCCAAATTTTTTAAACTGTTTCCAATAGCTTTAAAATATGTCCAACACATTTTTCCGGGGAATGTTACAGGAAAGGTTTGCCTGAACAATTAATCCTTGTATATAAACTCAACTCTACTGAAAAAACAAAGAAGCCTGAGGAAAGCAACAGCAATGACAGACTGTGTCAACCAATGAAAATTGGGTGTTAACCCATTGCCAAGGCAATGGAACATGGTAAGCTGTTATCCAAGGACAATAACCTCAAGTCACCCCAAAGAAATCACAGCGAAACATCAACAAAAAGTCACATGAACATTACCTAATGGACAATCATGATTAAGAAAGTGCACATGACCAAAAGCATATGACAGGAAATGCATGTGACATGAAATGCGTCAACGGAACACGAATTGGAGCTCAGAAGAGGGAACCCTAAACACAAACAAGCCCCAGAATCTTCCAGAACCCCTTCAAGTTGACCAATCACAAAAAGCTTTAACAAAAGCCAACCAATCAGAGCTCATGAATTAAAGAGGTGGTAACAAACTCTGAAAGAATATTCGACTAAAAAAATACGGCTGATTTTGGGCATGAGGTCGGTCTTTTCAATAAGACTCTCCCTGTCGTAGTACAGTCGGCACGACAGAAGACTGTGGCAAGTACAGTGACTACAACAGTATTGGCTTGTCCTGATAAATCCCTGTCAGGCTAAACCAGAAAAATAGGCTTGTCCGAATGAACCTCTGTCGAAGAAGATAACGTACTTGTTCCTACCTTTGTGTTAATGTTCTGCGTAAAATTGTTGTTATAAAATGCTGATTTCTGTCAATTGGTTTTCGATGCCCATCCACATAAAAACCACTGGATTACAAACCTGCTGGAATGAATACAATTGTGGATATATGTGGATTAATGGATATTTCCTGCACGAACAAGGACTACCTTTTTCTCAGAAAGAATCGTGACTAGTCAGATTTGAATTGTCAGTCAGTGAATAGTTCAGAAACAGTCAGATAGATGGTTTGATTGTATGAATAAATTAGTTGGTTACGCAATTTGTGAAAGTATTTAACTTTTACGAAATATATGAGAGTTTGTACGATATATTTATAGGCTTGCTGCACTATACCTATAGAGCGATATATCAGAAAGACAGAACTTATGCTAATAGTGAAAAATGCTTGAATGGGGGAGCCGTTCTAAATAGATCGTTGATCTCCCTATCGCACACTATGAAGGTAGTACTAGAAAACAAAATATATGTAAGTGTGAGTTGTTTCTTGTCGAGAAGTGCTTGAACCATATTGGATGTTATAAATTGGTGAGTACCATCGGTGTTTTTTTTATGCTTGTTTTAATACTGTTTAATAAATTATAAAATATACAATACTACTTTCTGATGATTTAGTGATCCAAGAAGTTTTAGAAGTCACTTAAAAGTTAGATAGATGGGTTGTTAAGCAGAATTTATCTGTGATAACGATCCCTGGTCTGGTAATGAGAAACCACTAGCAATAGTTAAACTACTGGACCTAAAGCGTGGCCGTGCCACCCCCCAGGACGCACGACATCGTAACAGGATCAAAAAAATTTTAGGGGGGCCCCCTGGTTATTGGTCTGTGTAATTTGCTCCACCGCAGTGTGTTAACTTTTCACAGATTTTGAAACCATATCTATCGGGGGTGTGCATTGTCTGTCTTTTCCGGTCTGTGGTCAGATGACCATCACGTATTCTTTTTTCTTTAAATGCAACATTCGGGAGTATACATGTAAGAAATGTTTGGGAACCGTTGTTCTAGCTTGAATTTTTTGTAAGCTAATGCACCAACCGTGCTTTTCTCTGCAATGATTATTGTTTTGTAGTAAGACACATAACAATATTTTCCACATTGTTTTTCAAGCAGTTAGCTGGAGCTAAGCGAGAGCTTATTCCGAGAGGAAGTGAGTAATCTCTATGCAAGTTTTAACTTTGCACTTTTTCTGTTCAGAGTTTAGGCTGTTATCATCTTATATTTTTGAAAGGTATTTCAGTAAGTTGTTGATCCTCAAGGAAAATTGACAAGCGCAATTTCTTAAAGAAAAACTTAGTAATGAATGGTAGTTGCAAAAAAGAGCATAGTAACTATCAAAGGAAATACTTCAGTGAATCAAGTGAGAGTAAGAATGTCAGTAAGTCACATTCTGAGTGCAACGTAGCCCACTTTTCCGTAAGGTCGAGATTTAGCAGTGTAGGCTACAGTTACAAAAGAAAGTTATTTTAGAGGCTTGTATTGTTAAGAAGCACAAATGGAGGAGCGATGCCTGCATCGTGTATGGGTTTTGTCGCACAAAAGAAATGCTGAACCCATATCCTTCAGGGCATTGCCTATTTTATACAACCGTATTTGGTAAAAGTTATTCGGCTCCAGGACATCTCTAAAGCGTGTGAAGTCACAGCATTCTATTCATCAAAATAAGTCAAAGGCATTCTTTGAAGCATTTCCAGAAAGTGTCGATGGAGGAAAAAAAGCCGTTTCCAAAGTAAGAAAAACTCCACTATTAAGCAATACAACTAAACGTAGATGTCTTCATATTTCAGAAGATTTGTTGAAACAACTTCTTGACAAGCTGAAGAAAGCTCAGTTGTTTGATATTTAGCTCGGTGAAACAACAGACATTTCAGTAGAGGTTCAATTGATTTCGTTTTGGGTTTGCCAATCAGGAAACATAAACCATTGTCGAGTTGTGCTGTCTTAACGTTGGAGTTTATTCAACTGCTCAAGCCATCTTAGCTAAACTGCTTCAGTTAATTGAAAAACATGTTTTTGATTGGATGAAGTATAAGGCAGTTGCTACCAGCGGAGCAGCAACCATGCAAGGCACTACTAATGGAGTTGTCCGAAAAATCAAAAACATTTCCGTTGACTGTGGTTCGGCCTGTTTTATGGGGATTTTTCGGACACAGACCGAAGTTGTTTCCAAATGAACAAAAAAACTTAAGTCAATTTGGTCATAATGTCATTTTCAGTCAAACAAAAATGTCACAAAATGTAAAAAATGACTGAAAATTTCTAATTTATTTTGGAAAAATGATTGAAATGTCTCAGCGAAAATAAACCTAGGTTTCAACTCACTGCATGATTAATTGAGAATTTGTGGTTAGAGATTAATTTAAGAATATATAAGGAGGTCATGTCTGGAGATTGTTCTTGATGATGTCAAAGAATTGAGAAATTCGTCCTCTCACATTCAACGAAACGTTTTCAGAAGTGTGCAAAGACATGATAACAGACACAATGAGGTTATATTTCATGCTGAGGCACGCTGGTTATCCAGAGGAAAAGTGTGTTAGAGCGTGTGTTTCAACTGTGTCAAGAGTTGCAGGTTCTCCTTGCTCAACAAGGATACCCAATAGCACCAATTTTCAAAGCAATTTTTGACTTTGTTTGAATCTGAATTCTCTGTCATGGTACGTGCAGCCATTTACACATGAGGAAATTGTCTTGGGATTTTCGCATGTAGCTGCAACAACACAAAAAACGGTAAGACACGACACACGTAACACTAAAATTAATGAAAGTCGATCTTCCTGCTCATGAAGTTTGTACAACACCCAGTATGAATAAAAAAAAGAAATCATCTCATTTACTGAGATTTCTCCCGTTGATTTTCATCCGCCAGTTGTGAAAAAAGTGGTTTTAACCCTGTTTCAAGGGTGTTTGCATAAGAGGATCAACATCCTTCATTGAGTTCTTTTTTTGAATAGGAATATAAGTTAAATTCATGATATGGTTCGAATAATCACATTAAAACAACAAACATTTTCTCAGTCCGATCCAGCCCTGATCAGCCAATTTTCAAAAAAATTATAGTCTGATCCAGTCCTGATCCGGAAAATTGGCTTCAGTCTGATCCAGTCCTGATCCGTGCTCATCTCTGACCCATACCCATTTTGCAAGTCTCGGTGCTGGTCTCGAATGTTTCAAGACTCGTATCGATGGCAAAGGCAAGAGATCTGGGTCACAAGCCTATTGCCTTGAGACTTTGGTTATTGCAATAATATGGCTTAGTAAATTTCTGTAGTTTAAGATGTTTTTGTCTGCTGTATTTGCAGATAAGAAACAAACAAAGCAGGTCGGAAAAATTCCAGAAATTCGATAAAATTTAAACTTCTAAATGGGGATTATACTTTTTGGAAAATTTTTAGAAAAATAACGGCACGATCCACAAAGTTTCAAGTCTCGAGTCTCCTCCGTCTCGGATTTTTTGATGAAGTCTCGGTCTCGAGGTTTTAACTTCCACCAGGCCTCGGTGTCGACTTTTCAATAAGTCCGATCTCTAGACTACATCTCTGGTCTATAGGTGACAGGGGATGTTTTATTTTTGCAGATAAGAATATTCCAACTTCTGAGAAGTTCTTTAATTCTTCACATTTTTGGACATGTCTTCAAAGAGTTTTTTATGAGTCTTCAAAGAGTTTTTTATTTTCTTGAGATTAGTTTTTAATTAATTTTGACAAATTTCATTGACAAATTTCCATGAATTTATCAGTACCTTGATTGCATTTCCGAAATGCTTGTTTAGCATAAGTTAACTTGCATTTTCGGAATGCTTGTTTAGCAAAAAACTATTTAATTGCAGGCCCGTCACCAGGATTTCGCAGAAGGGGGCCCAAAAATCAGAAGGTGGGGCCACATTTTAAAAATACAGTATTGGATGTATGCAGCAACCAGTGGGCCAAACGTGAAATGGGGAGGCACCGATATCAAATTGGGGGGACGAGCACCACTGGCCTCCCCGCTGGCGACAGCCTTGTTTATTTGTCTTTGAACGTTTGAGTTGGATTCAATAGGCTATAGGCCTAGCCTAATAACAGTGATAGGAACCTGGACTTAAACTAGATTGTGTTATCGGATTTGCATTGAATTTTGAAACAAAATGTTTGGATTCGAAAAACATAAATCCCTTCATCTCTGGAAAAGAACCAAAGTGAAATAGCGAGGAAGACTGCCATGATCACGGTATGCAAAAGCTAGATTCAACCAAAATAATGTGTTTAAATGAAATGTGCACTGCTTGCCCCCCAGTGAAAAGCAAAGTTTCAGCTCTATCTCCGCTCCATGTTAGGTGGAACACTTGATTCTTAACATGCAGCCTAACGTCACTAGGAGACACATTCAGAACCAAAGATTTGATCAAAAATTAATCATGCGTCACTGAATCAAAAAACTCAATTCTTTGTGTGCAAACAAGCTGGGTTTGTCAATAAGATGTTTAGAGATTTTGTAAAAATAAGTCTGACTCGAGCCTCGCTTCATTACTTGTGACTCGAATTATCGGGAAAAAACGTGGCTCGAGTCGATTCTTCACACTATCGTTTCTCAGCGTGACTCGAGTCGAGTCACTGACTCGAGTCAAGGTATCACTGCCAATTTGTGCGAGCGAAAATGTTTTTGCGAAATTTTCCTTTGTTCACCACTCACGTTAAAGTAGCGAATAGCGGTAGCGATAAAAGCTCGTTACCGTATCCGGTATTTTTTCAGAAAATAACGGCGCTACCTTATTGCTACTGGAAAATGGGTGGCTACCAGAGGTGTGCGGACTCTACTTTTTTGACTCTGCATCCAATCCTGTTTGGTAAATTTTGAATCCGCATCCAGTTCGACTCTGCCACGACCATGATGCAAGTAATCCGACTCCTGTTTGACTGCGCATCAATATAAGTCATGCATATTCCACATAATATCAACTAAGTGAGCATCATTTTATCTACTTCACTGTAAACACTCCTCTCACAACTTGTTATATGCTCTTAAATTGATGGCAGTGTCTATTTTGCCGCCAAGATGCCGGCGGCAACAGACTTGGCAGATAAACGGAGTGAACATAAAAGATACACCTAACCCTAGCCTTAACCCTAATGCTAACCGTAAAGCTAACCCTAACGCTAACCCTAACGCTAACCCTAACGCTAACCCTAACGCTAACCCTGAGGCTAACCCTAATGCTAACACTAAACCTAACACCTAATCCGTAATAACAAACTTTGGAAAGTTTTGAAAAAAGTAAAAAAAAAAGAAAAAGGAAGTCGCCAAGGTGAAAGCCGAACTAAAAAGCAAGGGCATTACAGACGTCAAGCATAACCGCTACGCATCGAGCAGCACGCTGATTGCATGACAAACTGAGCTTTTTATTCGAATTGCATCATGCCACGAGACCGAATGTTTGACGGGCAGCACAAGAGCTCCAGCCGGTCTATTGCCACCAGAATCTTGGCAGTAAAATAGACACTACCTAAATTGATATCAAAACATAGGAAGCATTGATATAGGCCAGTGGTCTCTTACCTACATGGCCAGCAGGCCAAATGCAAATCCAACCGACAAAACCATTTCATTCGGCCTGGTAGGACATTTTGTCAATAATGAAATTATGATATATCAACAAAGAACTTGTTAATTTAGAATGTAACATACCCCAAAACAATGACATATAATCGATGTACAATCATCGCTGGTGAATGAGTAGCCCAAACAAAGTCTTTCCAAATGTCCTATTCCTACCAGCTCAAGACTTTTCTGACAGCTTTCCATCCTTTAGCAGCTTAAGCACAGAGCTGCGTTCTGACATGCAAACTACTTGAGACTATTAGTTAGGCTACTGTATAATGCAATGTTACACTTGCAAAGTACAGAAGCCTACCTTAACTTTTCAGGACTTCCTCAAAAAAAGTAGCCTAAACATGTCTTAATAGCGCAATTCCAATGAAACTAATGCAGGAATCTTATATATATACGTAGGGGGTATAAACTTTTATTGGAAAATCACAAATATAACACAACAGCCAATCTAAAATGCATGGGATTGTTAAGAGTAGGGTAGTTCGAAAACAGCATAATTTAATCTGTCATTATACTGCCATATCACGTAGCCATGAAAATAACCTGTGCGTAAATCACTCATGCATAGTTTGCTTTTCTGTCATTGCGTGGAACACTCTGGTAGACATGCAAAATATAGTAACTGTAGCAGGTTATAAGTAATTAGTAATTACAGGCACAGCTCAGTCTCACAAAACATTCTTCATCAGCATATTACAAAATCCAAATCCAGTCCGGATCCGGTTCTTGTTAGGAAAACTTGAATCCGGATCCTGCCGGACGCAGCCGGAGTCCGGGTCCAAAAAATTCAAAATCCAGTCCATGCACACCTCTAGTGGCTGCAACAGTAGCTCGCTACTGCCCACCTCTGGCAATTCGTTATGTTGTGTTGCAAATACTGAATAAGCATTGGCAACCGTTCGCACTGTAACTAAAAAATCCTATGCGCTACGGTTCGAGCGTTTGCTTTGTTTCTGTTAATCGTGTTTTCTACCATCTTTTCATGAAGTTTTATTAGGTCAACAAAAATTTCTTTGAAGCTGCTGTTACCTGTTATTGCAGAAACGAATAATCACAACAGAAAATGGAAAATATCCGCTAACTTTAACGTCATTTTTACTGTGGTCAGACTGCTGAAAATGCACCGCGGTATTTTTGCCGTCCTTAATGTAACGGATTAAAAGATCGCACAAAATCGTTGAGCAGCTTTAGAAATTCGTATGGAGACCTTTGCCATTACCGTGCCAAAGTGAAAATCGTGTGAGAGATCTAATAAAAAGGTCCGTATAGATTCAAAATAGATTACTGTATCTTATTAGCCTGCAGTACTCGTAACGTGGGTGGAAGTGCAATACTGTTGACATGCGTGTCCGCAAGATTTTTTCCTCTAGTGCTAGTAGGGAGAAGGGCAAACTTCTCAATTGTACTGATGGCAGTCTCTCGTGGTTTGACTTTCTTTCCGAAAGTAAGCTTCAGTCACTCCTAGTTTTCACCCATGTGAATAGCCTATGAGAGCTGAACTAAACCTGAACGAACTTTTGATAAACAATTTTGGACCATCGATTTAGGCCACTCATGTTTCATGGGGTGGGCGCGTGTCTACTCTGTCTGTCCAACCTGTAAGTTGTCCTTTTGACAGTAGAATGTTAGTTAGCTTTCAGACATCAGCAAACGATTCAATTTGTGACACTTCTTGTTTGCTATTGTTTTGTAGGTTTGAGTGTTCAAGCAAAGGCAGTGTTACTGTTGACTGATGGTGGTTTGACTACTCAAGGAAAGTACTGTTAGCAACCTAAATTAACAGGTTCATCAGGTGGATAGTATCCTCAGCTTTTTATTTGAAATTTACAAATTTGCAACAAACAGAAGCATACGTTTCTGAAACATTATTTGAATTTTTGTATCAGTCTGAAAAACTGTTTTTGGTATCTTCTGAAATCAGGAAAGATGGAAGCTGTGTTGGAAAAACAACTTATGCAAGCAGCAGAAGTTGTGGAAACCCAAATTGATGCTGAGATCAATCGTTTGGATAACCTGGATGAGGATGAACTTGAAAAAATTCGAGAAAGAAGAGTTGAAGCCATGAAGCGAGCTCAAGTACAAAAACAGGCAAGAGCATTTTACATGCAGTAGCCACTTTGATTTTATGCTGTGTTTAAATACTAGCTGATTCATTTCTTGTTTTTGCACATTTGGTATAGTTCTAAAGTTTCTGCAACTTCTTTTTATACATTTGGGCATGAATTAATTTTGCTACTAAAATGTGAAAAAATTATGTAAGCCAAGTTAGATTTGGATAAGTAGTTGTAAAGAGGTGTTTACTTTTGTACATAGTTTTTAAACAGAGCCCACACGCTAATATTTGTGGCCAACAGTCATAAACCCAGGTTTTGAAATCCACCAGTCCAGATTTTTGGTGAAATCTATAAATCTTGTTGCATTCAAGAATATCAAACAATTTAGCTTGGCTTTATGCTATTTACTCCCTAATTTATCAATCTTGTTTGATTTCATCATAATAGCATACTTGTTCCCAAAAATTTTTTGAGAAGTCACACTTTGATTTTCTTACATCAATACTATAAGAACTAGTGAGAAACATTGCTTAATAAACTTATTTGACTTGTGTATTTTCATTTTCTTTGTAATCTTTTGCTTGGCTAAATTTGTGGTTTTTTTTGTTCTAGTATTTGTGTTTAACTTCTTGTGCATTTTTGTTAGGCAGTGTCTAAACAACCATATCTGTTTTTCACCTTGAAAAGACTTAAAAACGTATCAAGAAAAATTTCTGAACTCCATGAAATATGTGACCACTTCTTGTGTGTCAATTGCTTCTCAGAGTAAAGGATGAAAGTGGCTATTAATTTTTTGTAACCCTAAGATAAAACCCAGAACCATAAACACTAACCCTACACCCTAACTGTAAACCTCAACACTAAACCGTTAAACAGTAACATTGAACCAAACCTTCACCACTAACACAAAACCCTCACCTTAAATCTAAACCGGTGTCTGCTTTTCAAACGTCTTCAAGAGCAACAGCAGTTCCAGTAGTTCCAAAACTTTCAACATACGATCTTGTGTGAAAACAAAGTGTCTTGAGCATTATCAAAAAAATGATAGGACCAAGGTGTGACTCGAACCAGCAACCCATTGCACAGCAGTACTAGTCACTTCCCACTTGACTATGTTGACTGTGGTGTGAACATCTCCAACTCAGTTTTATATCTGTCAGAAAACTGGATGCGCGATGCAGTTTTTTAGTCTTTTCAAGGTGAAAACCAGATACGGTCGTTTAGACAACATTTTGTTATTTTGCAAACTTAAGCTTGTTTTGTACATTTGGTTATTCACGTTTAACAATATTCAGTAGTAACCCACAGTCTGCTGCAGGGTTGCGGAGTCAGAGGTAAAATATCCGACTCCAACCTTTCCAAAATTCCTGACTGCTTAACATAAAGGGAATGAAATTTGTCTGTTAAAATCAATGGAAATGGTGGTGTACAGCAAGAAATCCGTTTCAACAAAAGTTTCAGAAGAAATTGTACCATTTCAACAGGGATTCCCAATTTAGGAGTGTGATGTGAAAAATGATCCATTTGGACATCCAGAGTTGGACAAAAAAATCCAACTCTGACTCCCAGTGTTGTTAGGAATCCGACTCCACCCAAAACAACTACTTACCGACTCTGCAACCCTGGTCCACTGTATTGATGATGGATGATTAGCAGTTGAGTTTGAAAAGCTTATGATCATTTCAGTGTCTCCTTAGTGTTTTGAACTAATTTCAATCAATACAGCAAACTGCTGGCTACGAATAAATAAAGCAATTGTAAAGTAATATTGAGTTTATCAAACTTTAAAACCATATTAAAACTGGAAAAACATCAGGTCTTCCCATGTTTTTTCTCAGGTACCTAAAACCCAAGCTTGGAAATTTTTTCATGAATTGAAAAGATTGATTGGTGGTAATCCTAAAATAATATTCTTATTGTTTAAAGTTTTGCCAATGATTTTAAAAACGATTTCTCTTAAGTATTCTGCATCTTTCATTTGCCAATTGTTACAGGAGTGGACTAGAAAAGGTCATGGAGTCTTTAGCGAGTTGTCATCTGAAAAAGAATTCTTTGATGTCTGCAAAGAGAGCAAAAATGTTGTTTGCCATTTTTACAAGGACTCTACTTTTCGGTAACTGGTAATGTCTGATTAATTGCTTAACGTGACACTTGCAATCTTGCGTGATTGGTTGATTTGGTAAGGAAAATGTGATGTTTCACTGTGATCACTTGTGGCATCTTGCATTTCATTTAAATAAAACTCTGTTAGTTATATCTAGTATTACTTTAAAAATGTCAGTACTTGACCATTTGCACAGATCTCTCTCCATTATATATATTAAAATTCCCTTATTTAATTCCAACTGTTCCTACCATGTTGGCCCTGAAAAGCCACAAGCACTGCCTTTATTGTCTGATTTTGACAAATGATGCTGTGCTAGGGAGACAGCAACCCTCCAACCAGGTCTCAGACTCCTTGTCTCATCTGTTTCTAGTCTGTATTAAACTTTGCTCTGTTTTGTTGCCACGTTGGGATTGTAGCATATATATTGAACTTATTCATATTTTCATTATTTCTTTGTTTTGTTAGTAAGACCACTGCATAAAAAATCACTACTTGAGCTTTTTACATGATGTGCTTGTAAATTTTCATATTTTTGTATTATCTGTCCAAATTTTTACTTTTGTAATATTTTGGAAAATCAATTCATGCCTGTCAAAATATTATGTCAAGCATAATGCTGTTAAGTAAAATAACTTTGTGTTTTGTTGTGTGATTGTTCCAAATGGGGTTGCTCAAAATAACCAGTATCTGCTTTCAGCTATTCTGTTAAAGTATATCAAAACTTATTTGAGGAACATCATGAGTGCTGGCATAAATTTTCTGACCAGCAAGATTAATCATTATTGATTAAACCAGGGTTTTATAATGTGTTTTAGGGACCCAGACACCTAGAATGGAAAATTGGGTCCCTGGAATCAGAAAATTATCATCAGGTCCCTAGAATCAGGGAAAATCAGCTCCCTAGAGAATCAGAGAAATTGGGTCCCTACAGGTCAACACCAGGTACCTAACATTTTCCTTATAAAAACTGATTAACATATCTATTATGTCAAACAACCTAGGCTTTTTCCCACAGATATTTTGCTTCACTGTGGATACAGCACAGTTCTTCCAAACCAGAGACCACAATGATCATGGGTTATCAGTTACCAAATAACAAGAATTTTTATCAAACAATTCTACTAATTGTCAGAGGCAGTATAACTTATGGAAGAAAATCAAGTCTTGTTTATGTTAAGCACTCCCAAACAGTCATCTGACACACATATAGTTGACAATTTCACTAGCAACGTGCAATGTTAAATCAGTATGTCACTGCACGTAAGTACATTGCAAACAATAGGACAACAAGACTGAGCCAACAGCCTATGTGGCTTTATGTACTTAAAATAATTATGGGATAGATACTGATCTATGTACCAATACAGATCTGGCATCTAATCGATATCAGCTGTAATCTCATATATTTTCATATGAAAACTATGAAGAGAAATAGTGGATTTATCCTTGTTTCAGCTTCAGTTACAATGTGTTTTTGAAACTGTGTTAATAGGTAATCGGCCTATTGGCTTATCAGTGCATACTTAGATCTAAATATGTATTTTGAAAAAAAAACCTGCAAGTAAGTGCAATAAGTGTGCATCTTTCAGGAGCTGTTACTTCAATGCAAGGATTCGTAGTTCGTACTATTGTGATCGGTAAGCCCGAGTGGCAAGTGCACAAAGCTTCACACTATGGCAACAAGCAACAATAGAGTTCATGCATCGCAATTACTCTATTATGACTTGTTTGTGCCACGTATATATGGGTTCTTCACGCACATCCCATGGTGCATAGCACATTCAATACAACGCCAACTGAGAGGTTGCAACAGCATTCCCTCCCTGCAACAAACTGCACCAACTACACGTTCTTTTTGTGAAGGTTGCATCTGGCATGACCTTCACATCTTGGTCACAGCACCATTTTGTTGCAATAGGAAAGCCAGAGTAGCAAATGTGCAAAGCTTCACACTGTGGCAGCAAGCAATAATAGAGATCACACACACACAATTACTCTATTATGGCTTGTTTGCGCTACGTATATATGGGTATTATCAGGGCCGGCCCTAGCAGGTGCAGGGCCCAATGCAAGACTTGGGCGCGGGGCCCCTCTGAGCAGTGCTTTATGACATCATCAAGCTTAGTCAACCGTGCTACGACCTTTTTGAGAAAATGGCCTATATGATACTAACGATATATTGCAAACGTTTCGATAACTCCTGTTATCATTGCAAATTTGACGTATATGAATATAAAAAAACATGGCAAATTATTGGAATTCATCGGTATGTAGATGTAGATGATATGTAGACACAGAGTATTCTTTTCATTTGAAGGGGTGTGGGCATAGCTAATGTGTCCCGTAACTACGTCCATGTTTATGACTAATATGCTGCTGTGGTGGACATTAGACAGTGACAGTGTACTGCTACGACTCATAATTATGCCGAGAATTCTAAAGGAAGTCGGCAATGGAGATATGAGTGGCTAGCGCAAGTGTAAAGTTACGTAGTAACCTAAATCAAACCGAACAAGCGAATTGAACCTACAATGCAATATACTTCACTCTTGTAAGAGTGAATGTCACTTTCGTTCGAAGGACCAGGGCCCTAGCCACGGGATGAGGCATTCGCGGACAGGGCCCCCAAGTTTTTTTGTACTCCTCCCTAATTTTGTTGTGTCCAGAAAAAATTTGTCTTAAACATATAATAAAAACAAAAATATTGTCTCTTAAAAATGTGTTTTCCCCCCAAACCTTAACATGTGCCTGCGAAGAATGGGCGACGTGGAGAAAGTTGCTAACATAAACTGATTAACCTTTCTCACTTTCGGCAACCACAAGTGCAGACGCATTCTTGTATAAAGATAAGGTCTGGGTGCACGATCAACTGTACTCTGTATAGCGCAATACACGAACAAACACTAGTGAGCAAAACATACATCTGCCCAAAGCCCAATTTTATAGTCATTCTTAATGCATGGACTTCGACACCAATGCAAACTGTTCTTCATGAATTAGAAATATTTCGCAATTATCACGTCACAGAATATAAAAAAAACGTACCAAACACAATATATAATACGCATGGTTGATTGATCAAATAGATGCACATAGCAGCCCAATATGATGAGTAGGAACAAGTGTGCTGGATGACATTCAGAATTTTTGCCTTGCCTAGTTAAGACGCACTGAAGCTTTCATTCAGTGGTGTTGGAGCTGGAGGTGTCTTTAACGTTGATGTACCTGGACTTAGAAGTAGTGTGTCTTTTACTCATTTACACTCGCAAACAACCAAACACAATGAAAGTTTGGTGGAGTGGCAAATGATAAATGTGATGACTTGAATCCAATGAGCAACGCTTCGTTAGTCTTTGCTCAGCTTCAAACCACTGAACACTTGCCTGAAAGTGACAACTGGACTTTTCATGCTCAGCTATGCGGACTTTTCATGCTCAGCACACTTGCACTGGACCAAAAATGTTGTTTTTTTTGAGAAAAACTCAGATAACTCAATGGTAAACAAACGTATCGAAACCTCTGTACCTGAATTTTCAGGAATTTCACCCAAATTTTCGACAAATCAGAACTTTTGGGGGTGCACTTGCCCTCTCAGCTCTACACCACTGAATGGATAGCGCAATGTAAATCTTGAAAAAAGTTTACAAAAAAGCAAAATATCCCATTTTTTCAAGTTGAGTACACCAGCCATTTCAGTTGCATCACCTCTCCATTAGATAATTGCGTTGTAAACAACAACGTGAAAAAGTCTTGCCTGCTACATCATAGGGAAATTCATAATTCAAATCTAACTTATCTGGGCTTTCAGCGATTGGAAAATCTCGCTTAGCTGTTGAAAGTGGTTTGGGTCAAGATGCAGGATCCCACAGTTTTCGATAAAGCTAATATTAGGGCCATCACCAATGAAAAAGTTTGGGGCACAGTGAAAATAAAGTTAGGCGCACTAGACATTTTTCCCAATGGGAAGGCCCCAGCGTGCAATTTTTTCAGAACAACGACCAACAAGCTTTTTGGCATAATTAGCGTTTCATGCTACTCAACATGTTTTGGGTGACTGCCCAGATAGGCTGACAGGGTTCAGTGTCCAGTACAGACCAAGCAAAAAATGCAAAATATAACACCTTTTGCTGCTATGGTTGAATGGCCAACTGTTGGAGTCTTCGGACTCAAATAGAAGGTCTGCGTCTACAGACTTAACCTTTCATCTTTTGTGTCAATGTTCATTTTAACGAGAGCATTGTTTGCTAACAATGAGATTTTATCAGCCGTTTCTACTGAATTTGAGCGTAAGGAGTATTTGGCAAAAATGAACTACTATCCAAACACATGGCACAGAGCCACCAAAGGTGCGGGGCCCAATGCAACCGCATCGGCTTAAGGCCGGCCCTCGGTATTATTCTTTATGCACATTCCGTTCGTGGTGAATAGCACATTCAACGCAACACCAATCAAGATGTTTCAACGGTACTTAGAGGTATCCCTGGGGGGAGATGGGACTCAAGTATTTTTGCTTTAAATTTAAACTTTCATCAATAATTTTCGTTTCATGTTAAAAATTTTTTTTTCTGAGGATGAATGTCGAATGAAATAAGATGTTTCCAATACCTGAGCTACACTGTTCACAATAAAAAGCTTAAAACCCAAATTATATAGGCCGACATGTAGATACCTTTAAATATGAAACCCCAAGCAAGAACAGGGTAGCAACAGGGGATCTAGGAGCAAGTGCTCTTATTTAGGTTTAAGACATAATTTAGTCATTGTTTAACATTTTTCACTCAACAGTGTGGGTAGAGTATGGTTGTTGTGCTATGTCCTTAATTAGCCTCTATGCTTGTTTAAACCTGGCAATATATATAAACAAAAATAGTGTGTGGGTCTTAATTCAGGTTGAGTATAAAAAATGTGTAACCACAGGCAGAGATTGGTATGTTGATCAGTTTTTAGATGGAATAAAACCTACAACTATATCCAAAATATTATGTGTCTAAGTATGTAAGTTGTTCCAAATTTGGCACTTATTTGCTTATATGATTCTGATTAGTGATAACTGATTTAAAAACTGAATTAAATGAATATAATTCCTGGAGTATCCTTGATAAGGGCTCAGGAGCTTGTTAATGTTAGATGTGATTGAACTCCTTCACAACTTTGACAGCAGCAACTATGTTTATTTGTACGTAATAATGCATGTACTGTATATTTACCAACCACATTTGTAAACTGATTTTACATAGTCAAGTTTATGCTGCTATCAGAGGTCAGATTGTAAAAATGCAGGGCTTTCCATACTTCAAAATTAAGTAGATAATTTTCTGAAGTCTGCCATGCTAGTTGCAAAGCAAAACGTTACCTACTAAAATCAATGTGATTTTTCCAAAGATTCCCAGTGTTATTGGTTATTGGGTAATGCCAAAAACTGATGCAGGGAAATACATTGTCATGAAAAAACATGCTGTGCTACAGTCAAAACAGCTGGAATTTCACTAAAACAAAATAACCACCAAAATGGAAGAAAAACAGTATTCCTCATTTAAAAGAATTTAGGACACTGCTATTCCACACAAATACACCTCTTGTTTGGTTATGGATAAAAATCAACAAACCTTGATAGGTTTACTTTTGATGAAATATTGAACTTGTTACTTGTTTTTAATCACATTGTTCAGGAATTTTAGCACATTCCCACACTTGAATAACTTATCTGAGCTCCATTGTTCATTGAAGTAGTTACAACATGTGAAAAAAATTATTTTGGTGTTTGTTGTCTTATGACAGTGAGTAATTAACATATTGACCATGGCCAGAAGCAGTTGCGCCATTCGCAAATGTTTGTTCTCTGACTGGCAGGTGGTTTATTTATACATTTTTGTGACTCAAATTGCAGATATGCAATGAAAAGAACAAAACATCAAAGGACAGAAAAATTGATTGCTTGTTGATAAAATGAATGAAACAAGTGAGGACTTCCGAATTCTACAGATGACACATAAACACTTGGCAAAATACCTTATGGCTCAACTACTCAGCCCAAGCCATGTAGCGAGCGGCCAATATGGCACAAGTCATGTAGCGAATTTCAGGTGTGGCTGCTATTGAATCAGTGGCTGTGATCATGCTCAATCTTTCTAGTGACGATTGCTATAAAATAATGCAGCTCTTTGATCGGCTAAATTGTAAGGTAGATTTAAGGAATTGAACCAGGACATAAAAAAAATGCAACAAGGCGTGAGAAAAGAAAGCTATATTATAAAACTCATTGCACTGCTGGGAATCAATCTTGTTCATTTGAAAAACAGGACACATCCCTGGGTATTTAGATGGTGCTTCTCTGAAATTTCTGTACTCACTATGTTTGTCTTGTTTTGCATAAAAATAATAATTCCAGCTTGCTATGAGAAGATATACTTAACTCACAACTCTTGCTTAATAAAATGAACCTGCCTGCTGTAAGCCCAAATAAGAACTTTCTGATTGTACTGTATCTTTCAGGTGCAAAATTCTGGACAGCCATTTGTCAACTCTTGCCCAGAAGCACCTTGAAACGAGATTTATAAAGCTCAATGTTGAAAAGGCACCATTTCTGACGCAACGGTTTGGAATACGAGTGATTCCGACGATGGGCTTGATCAAGGACGCCAAAACACAGGTAAAAACAATACCGGCAGTAATTAAAACTCCGTGATGAATTCGTCACCTTAGACTTCCATGCTGCTGCAATTTTTTCAATCGGTGCTACGTCGCTGCCGTAAAAACACGACCTGTAACGATATTCACTCACGACACACACCCCCAAAGTTTTATCATTTTGTCGGTCGGGAAAGGCGATCCGCATTCCGCTCTGGTTATCCTGATGGATGCGGATCGAAAGGCGATCCGCATCCATTGATATAATCCTGATATCAATGGACAAATTTAGAAAAGTGTGTCATTAACAAAAAGGTTATAAAGCGTGTTTATGACTACTGTACTTTGTACGATACAGCAATAGTTTTTCGTAACTGTTGATGCAAATATCACCTCTCGTACTGGGCGATAAAACATCGATCGGCTTTACTTTCTGTATGGTGACCAAGCTCTGCATGCGCTTTCAGGTTTGGGCAATTGCGATATACTTTGACAGCGCAGGCTTGACCCTAGCGCCATTTACGCAGCTTTGCGAACCTGACCGAAGTCATTGCGTTTTCACCAAATTCTGCGTTATAATTCCAACGACATTCCACGGCTGGATCCGATACCAGCATATTATCACTGCGGTGCTAATTTAAAGCTCTGTGTCGTCATTCTCGGCGATTGGTCAACTCTGACTTTCCGTCACAATTATTTTAACATTCGACACTTTGCACAAGCATCGAACCATCTGGAGCGAAGTTCGATGTAGGTAGGAGCCTAATTTTCCAATGGAAAACCCCTCGTGTTACTACGCTTAAGCTTCGTGCGTTACTTGTTCTGAGTGTCAATTGAAGGGCTGATGTTTGTGCTCAACTTTCGCAGGGTTTTATTGTTGGATTCACGGAATTCGGTAATTGCGACGACTTCACAACTGAGATGCTGGAATGGAGACTTGGCCGGAG
>JGI24022J15233_10001457_pt1 | contig 19792 bp, 7 predicted proteins | sample Ectturendosymbi2_FD_15233 | JGI IMG/M metagenome (IMG submission 15233) | reverse complement strand
GCCCGTAACAGTCCGGATCCAAAATCAATTTGCCTAACGTGATCCATGATCGTTTGATTAAATCCAAGCTGCTTGAAAATATCAGAGGGTTAAAGCGCAAACAAACTTTAAGATCTTTGTGGAAGAGCAAACAGATATTACTCAGAAGCGGTGGAATGTGTGGGCAGAAATCTCGTGTTACCGTCGAAGTTGTTGTTACAAGCATCGTGCATGTTTTTTTCAACTGATCACTTAATTGCCGCTGACGAATACTTGTGGAACCACTTCTTGCGATAGGTACTGGTGGTGCTTCTTCTTGTAAAAGTTACCTTTGAAACGATTTCATGCAAGCACTACGACTTCTCCGCTTTACAGAACTGGTGCTTTTTATCAGTCGGCTTCTGCAAACTATCGTCTCCAGTTACCTCGTCAAAATATAGAAGCAATTGTGTCATAAAAGTTACAGTACAAAAACATTGATGGAGTCATCTGTAGCTATGGGTCAATTTTTTGACAGAAGTGACATTTTTCCACCTGGTAGTAATAGTAAAAATGGTTGAGAATATTTTTCATAGCATGGGAAGGGTAGTGGTTTGACGTTGAGCATGGTGTTCATCCAAGATTCTGCATTTTGTTTTCTATATTGCGTGAGAATTTTTACAATTTCTGGTTCTGTGCCTAATAGAAAATATTTCAGCTTTTGTAAATGCTGGGATGAAAATGAGGAGCGAATCAAAAATAAAAATGTTATCCTAAATTTGCATTAGTAACAAAAAATTAGTACAGGCAATTTGTCAAGAAAACTGAAATATTGCTGAGAAACAATAATTTTCTTTTCGTGTTTAGAAGCAATTTAGGTAGCATGACATTTTATTCACTGTACACCAGTTGATAATAACAATTTTTCTGCTACAAATTTTTTAAAACGTTTTAGCTAAAAAAATTTAAGGTGTCCTTAGTTATTAAAGGCTAAAAGTTAAATCTTGACTTCGCGACGTGCAAAATCTTGACGATGATGGTGTCGCAGTCCGGAAAGAAATATCACTACTCGTAGAGGGAAATATTGCTCACTGCAAAATGAGCCACATCAAAATGAATTGTGCACATACCAATCTCAAAACTGGAAGTGCGCAGTCAGTTTTTGTCATTTGGAAAATGACAACAGCGAGCAACCTTTAAACATTTCTTCAAAGTATAGCCTCAGGGTCGTAAACGTTGTACCATTTGTTGTACATTGCCGCGTGATATTCGCGTTATACACCACGCAATCTTGAGCCTATCAAATAAATTGAACTGGCAAACCTTTGCTTTTTGTGGTGTTGAAGGCACGTAGAAAAGTTTTGTTCCCGTTCTTTTCAGTGCGAAGGTTCAACGTACATACTTCAGAAATAGTTTTATCTCACAAGTGTAGTACTGTAAGTGCAGTCTTGAAACAATACTCTGCGGATGTACTTATTTTCATTGAAGCCGATCAAGTCTATAGAATGAATTAAGATGACATCTAATATGAGTGAGGTTGGACATCTAACATGAGTGAGGTTCAACATCTAATGTGAGTGAGGTTGGACATCTAATATGAGTGAATTTCGACATCTAACATGAGTTAGTTTCGATATCTCATGTGAGCGAGGTTCGACATCTAATGTGAGTGAGCAATAATAGTAAAGTCACATCAGTGACCCACACCGAGCGAACCAATCGCAATTTATTGCATTAAGGAAACTAGTTTTGAATAAGGACTGACGATATGTCACACACGAAACTAGTTTCCTTAACGCAATAAATTGCGATTGATTCGCTTGGTGTGGGTCACAGCTGTGACTTTACTATTATTGCTGAATGATGAGCGCAAGCTTGAATTATTGCAAGAAGATGGGAGCAGAAACAGGCAGGAGATTCCTCAAGCAGCCTGCCGCAAAGCTAGAGCCTATAATTGTTGTCTAATATGAGTGAGGTTCGACATCTAACATGAGCTAGTTTCGACATCTAATATGTGTGAGGTTCGCTGCTTGTAGTGAAAACCTAGAGATTTCCGATCTTGTTTGTTTGCTTAAAACCTGTTGAAAAAAACTTTGTCCCGATTTATAGAACTGTTTCAAATGGTCACAGCACAGCTCTTTTTTCTGCATTACTTTTTGAAAAACTTATCAGACATACCACCGTACAAAGCAGTTTTTCTTGATAACTGTACATGCAATTGCAAGCGCAGACGAAATATGAGTTGTTCAGTCATCCTTTAATGTGGACGCTAAAAAACAAAACAACTCACTTACAAAAACACTTTTTTCTTTGCTTAAAATTTTGAACGAGCTAACAAACAAACACCAAAATTTATCGAATAAAATCTTGCAAACGCGAGCGCATAATAACGCTTCATCGACTGTGGCAGCAATGATCTGATTCGCTTTCCTTCTACGTGGCAAGTCCAAGCTGATCTTGTGGCCACATGCAGCGTTTGTTATTTGCTCTTAATCCTTCCCATTTTAACAGACCCCATTAAAATGGTAGGCAACTCAATAATAACACTTAATTTAATAATGGAGAGCAGCACCCTTCTTATATTGATCTTTGATCGTCATACGCTTTTGATTTTTCAGTCTTTGCTTGAAACGTAATAGCGCGGAAAATTTGATAGTAAAGGCACATTCTGTAGAATCGCAAAATCGTAAACGCTCCTGGGCTTCTTTAATGAAGAGGCACTAATCTGTAGCAAAATGCAGCACAGCAACCGCCTTTCGTTTTTTGCTATCTTTAACGTCGCAAGCACGGAGACATGAGTAAAACCGGTTTTGTGGATATGTATAACTATAAGCAAATAGCACGCGGTGTTCACGTTCGAGGTTTTGGATGCCACAAGTCAATTAAAATTAGGCGGAGCCGGAAAGGTTTTTGTTAACCTCGGCTACTCGCAGTATTGCACAGATGACCTGACAGGCCTGACGGTTGTATACGGTTTGTGTTAGCTTAGGTGCAGTACATACATAAAAAAAAACAACTAGCGAGATTAAAAATCACGATCAAATGGCAAAGGTCTTGCTTTCAGATAATCTTCTGGGAAACAGTCGGAAGCATTGTTTAAAGAGTGTCTGAGTTATAGTGAGTGCTGACAGAAAGAAAGCTGATAAAGCCTACCTATATATGTACTGTATAGGAAGTAAGTTCGCTTACAGAAGTTCGGTTGTTTACAATTAGTAGCAATAACCAGCACACGAATGCGACACATACGAGTAAATTAAGCTGTATCAGTTGTTGTCAAAGGAAAATGGTGAGTTTCGCGCGTCCACCGTTGATAAAACAAAGAAAGTTTGACTTGTATCTCTGCCAACATCAGTATAAACTTCGTTACATCTTGACCAAACAGTCAGTACGAATTTTGTACAATTGCCTTTAATGACTGAAATTGCTTGGTCGTTTTGTTTTCTTCACTCAGACAACGACAAGAAAGACTGGCAGCCAGTTGTCAGCAGACAGATTTTGTCTTTGAGTGTTTTCTCTGTATTTTGCCATGTGATTTGGTTCTGTTGTTATATAAAAACAAGTTTATATAACTTTTCCTTTCAACTAAATTTTTTGAAAATGTTTTGTGTGCGTGTAAGGAGTCAAGTTTATGCAAGAATTAATGCCACGCAGAGTGTGATTGAAATTGTGTGCTTAGCGAAGTCAACAAGAAACTCTTGTTAGTGTTGTTCAGCGTCAACTCTATACTGCTGTGAGTCGACCGATTGATGTTAAACTGGTTCTGTTTGCTTGCATGCTTTAATCTAGCAGTTAAAAGTTTAACACTTTTTCAAAAACTTGGTTGAAGAACGTTGTCCTACATGAAGGCTTTTCTTTCGAACATGTGTCAGTAAGCCAGCGAAAGAGTGTAAATCACAAGCGACGAAAATAGTCGTGCGCAATCGACAGATGCTGGAAAACAATCGGAAGAATTACATCGCTAATTTTAGGCCAAAGAAGCTATTCGTAACAACGCATCACAAAGAAATTCAGTAACTTTTAATATGACGATGCATGAGAGGGATTTGCAGGGAGTAGGTCTCTGCGACAAGTTCGGAACAAAAGAAGCTCGTGTAGTCTAACATCCAGGAGATAAAGCTTATCAACGGCGGTGGAAGCGAAGGTAAAAATGATTGGTATGGCCAGAGGCGAAGACTTACTAGAAAAAAGCGAATGATTCGTGTTTGACAAAACATAAAAAATCAACCATAATTTCTTTACTGAACATTGTCACAAAGATGCAGAGTCGTGTAATCAGAAGCAGTGGCGTAGCCAGCCCAAAAATTTAGGGGGGGAAAATGTTTGATTTTAGGCGAATAACACTATTTTGTTTGGAAAAACGTCTCTCAAAGCACAAAATCACTATATTTTCCAAAAATTTGAGGGGGGCCAAGGCCCCTTTGGCCCCCTGGCTATTCCTATGATCAGAAGACAAAAAAAGAACACAATCAGACACACGTCACACTTTCCCAAAAACCATTTGGCGTTTCTGATTTGTTGAAGCAAACACTGAAGCAAACACAAACACCTTATACAAAAATGATATTCTACGGTGTTCCTATTGCATCTATTGCGCATTCAAACTTTCTGCACAATTTCCATGAACAGACAAAATCATTAGGTGATTCAGTCTTTGCGGTGCGCACTCACGGTCATTCGGAGGTAGCGTTTTCAAATGACGAAGAAATGAACAAGAGCGCATTGCAAAAGCAGTTGTAACTGGCAGCACGTACGTAAGTTGCAGAAGTTTCTTAACTTCAGAAAAAATGTTGCAATTCGAAGTAAATGCAAGAGTGCTAGAAACTACGTCTTTCATTTTCACACTGACACCCACAGGCGTACGGGAAGGCATTTTACTGGGGGGCGGAAAAAATTTGCCCTGAAAATAACAATTTGCCCTGAAAATAACAATTTGCCCTAAAAATAAACAATTTGCCCTGAAACTAACTTTTTAGTTTAATCCGATCGGGCCCTGAAACCTTATGTAAATCAGTTCTGTACAGTTGAATTCGTTATAACGGCTTCCTCTGTAACGTCAATTCGCCCATGACGTTACATTGTGTTTGGTCGCGATGCCATCTTTCATATGCATTTCAATTCGCTTATAATGTCAATTCGGCAATAACGTTCTTTATGCAATCCTCTAGAGGTGCTGTTATAGGCAAATTCTGTAGTTACCTTGCTTGTTAACTCAAGAGGTTGAATTTCTTTGCGTGTTGTGTTCTCCCAGACAAGAAATTTTACGGTATTTGCTTTTACTGATGCAAATATGTACGCGACTTCGATGACGCAACGCAATGTTTTAAAAGCGACGGTTCCGGATCGCATGGTCAGACTCCCTAAACCTGCTTGTGTTATCATTGCTGTGCGCTTGAGCAAGGCACTTAAAGACGCGCACTCAAAGGGGACAAGCAATCCGCACGTCCGTGCAGCCCGCTTCTAAAACTCCTGTTAATCAAAAAAATCTATCATCTTGACACTCTGCACTTCTACCCAGCGAAAACGAACAAAGAAAGGGTTACCGAATTCTTATATCAAGCTGCTGAACTATCGTCATCCGATTGTTCGATTTTTACAGAAAACTAAGGCTTGATCCAGATCAAAGTCACTATAGCCCATCACGACGTTGGTCCTGATTGCAAACTACACTAGCCCAAATTACACGGATCGCCCCGAAGTGAATATACATTGTATTGATAATTTTTTCACATTTCACGATTTTTGAGCAACTTGCGCTTGCCCTGAAAAACAGAGTTGCCCTGAAAATTTTCACTGTAGTGAATATACTGTACTTTTTACATTCAGGATTTTTAACAACGTGCGCTTGCGCTGAAAACAGAGTTTCCCTAAAATTTTTCACTGTATTGAATATATTTTTTACTATTCAGGATTTCTCAGCAACGCCGCTTGCCCTGAAAAACAGAGTTGCCCAGAAATTTTCCACTGTATTCAATATACTTTTTATCATTCAGGATTTTTGAGCAACTTGCGCTTGCCCTGAAAAACAGAGTTGCCCTGGAATTTTTTACTGTATTGAATATACTTTTCACATTCAGGAATTTTGAGCAACTTGCGCTTGCCCTGAAAAACAGAGTTTTCCCTGAATTCACTGTATTGAATATGCATTTTATCATTCCGGATTTTTGAGCAACTTTCGCTTGCCCTGAAAAACGGAGTTGCCCAGAAATTTTTCACTGTATGGAATATACTTTTCACATTCAGGATTTTTGAACAACTTGCGCTTGTCCTGAAAAACAGAGTGTGCCCTGAAATTTTTCACTGTATTGAAAATGTATTTTTTTTCATTCAGGATTTTTGAGCAACTTGCACTTGCCCTGAAAAATGGAGTTGCCCTGAATGCAATGTATCGAATATACATTTTATCATTCAGGATTTTTGAGAAACTCGCGCTTGTCCTGAAAAACAGAGTTACCCTGAAAATTTTCACTGTTTTGAATATACTTTTTACATTTCGGATTTTTGAGCAACTAGCGCTTGCCCTGAGAAACAGAGGGTTCCCTGAAAATTTTCACTGTATTGAATATATATTTTATCATTCAGGATTTTTGAGCAACTCGCGCTTGTCCTGAAAAGCAGAGCTGCCCTAAAAATTTTCACTGTGCTGAATATACTTTTTACATTCAGAATTTGTGAGTAACTTGCGCTTGCCCTGAAAAACAGTTGCCCTGGAATTTTCACTGTATTGAAATATATTTTATCATTCAGGATTATTGAGCAACTCGCGCTTGCCCTGAAAAACAGAGTTGCCCTGCAATTTTTCACTGTATTGAATGTACTTTTTACATTCAGGATTTTTGAGTAACTTGCGCTTTCCCTCAAAAACAAAGTTTCCCTGGAATTTTTCACTGAATTTAAATACTTTTTTTTATCATTCAGGATTTTTGAGCAAGTAGCGCTTGCCCTGAAAACAGAGTTTGCCCTGAAATTTTTCAAGCCCGGGGGGCGGCCGCCCCCCCGATACGCCTATGCTGACACCTGATACTACATCACTCAGAGCAGTCAACTGAATAGAAAACCTTGAAGCATCCAGATCGTCACCAAAATCCTTTTTCACGGCTTCCAAGTTTTCTGCGCTCACGAATGCTTGCAGTTGAAATTAGCAATTCCTCGCATTTTCCATAAAGATCAAAATTTTCCTGGCTGAATCTCTTTTGTATTTCGCCATTGGCGCTGTCGGCAACGTCGAAGTATATCATAAGATAATGATCTTTCGGGGAGCTGAATGTGCATGCCCTTGAGCCAGATTGCAGGCAGGTCTACGTGCTCTCGGAATACCGGATCCGTCAGTAGTAACGCCTAAACTTGCTGCACGGTTTACTCCAGAAATGAGGAAAATGCATGGTTAGATCTAAAGCGCTGAATAGCACTATATATGTTACAGTACTTGATCAGCACATTTTTTGGCTTCATTTGCAGTGATGTCCTAACACTGTAAGGTTGTACTCAGCTGATCTTTTAATTAATAAACTTGGTACAAACCGCTTTGGCAAGAAACAAATCAAACGCCTCAAGCTTTGCATGAATTCCATTTGCTTTGGTTGTAACTTTCAAGCACGTCACCTGGTAGTTAACAATGGAAATAGAAACCAAAGTTTCCAGCAAAGCTTCGCTTTTATGCAAAACCGATTCGAAGGATTTCGCTTTGGCAGTCCACTTCGTAGGACAAAAAGGACGCAATACAGCTCCAGTAAGGTCAAAACTGAGTCTCATTCTTTCAGATAAATCTGTTCGTTTTGGAGAAAATTGAATAAGGTTGGAAAGCTCCTGAAGGTGCTTGACTCCTAATGCCAGCTAGTCGTTACCCCAGTGTGGAATAACTAGATATGCGAGAGAACGCTCTGTGATGCAGCAATAGCTTTGTTTCTGAACAATCGGCAGTCTGTGGATCAGGACCTAAAACCAACGAAAGGTCGAACATGCTGTGCGATTCTTTCTCGATTAATGCATGCAACTTGCTTTCTAACTATTTTGTTAAAAAAATCCTTTCGAATGCTTATAATGGTCTGGCCGGACCATACCAATATTTTGGATGGTATGACCCTGGCCGTACCGGCCATACCGCTTCCGCCGCCCTTGCTTTTTTTTGCACTGCACAAACTCAACTCCACTGCTGCAGGGAAAAGGTAAAAGCTCTTTGCAATCTTCACTACCATCGGAATGTTTGATTAAAGATTGCCCATTCTCAATTGGAATAATGTAAAGTTACGTCAGCAAACCAAAATTATCTTTGCTGATAACCTTTTTCTTTCAAATGTCAAATATATATTTTGAGTATTGTCAAAAATAATAGTCTCAAACTGGTGCCGCCAGCATTTTTAACCTTGCCGCAAAGCGTCATGGTCATCATGTCTCTTGCTGGGTGGTCCGCAGAGCTTACTGCGTAGACCCAATCAGCATACTTAGGGCTTTCCAATACGTGCACTCGTGGGACAGGGACCCTGTTTGGTCGATTTGCACGTATCTAGATACTGTATTTTGACAATGTCCATCCAGCCCCTCGTGGACTTAGGATGAGTCAAATGAGGCAGTTGCCTCGGGCCCCCTTTGTTTTGGAATGCCGGGAGGACCTTTCTTAAAATGTTACCTAAATTTTGGTCTTTACATTTAGATTTTCTTGCCAATTATGCTTCATAGCAATGCTTCAAATTCATTCAAGTTTGAACCAATTATCACTAGGATAATGTAGGACTACTGCTTTTTGCAAGATATAAATCTGCAATAGATTTGCAACTACTTTCGGTGCCGAAGTACGTAGTTCTCTGCATGTGCAATCTGTGTACAAGGCGTAAAAGTACGTTAGCGCGTACGTATTTCAACCAACGTCTACTGTGCGATGCCATGGTGAACCTTTCCTGATCGTAAGTACGTAGACGTCGACCAACGTTTCGAGTATCCGGAATTGTTTCCTGTGGTTTAGGGTGGTCGCAAGTAGTTTCGAATGCAAGAATTATTTTGAAACTTGGCCGGAAAGGGAAGACAGGGTTGTGTTAACAAATGGATTGTCTTAAAAAGATCCGAGTGTTACAGGCATCCTTTGGGAAGGGAATTGCTATTTAAAGTGTTACAACTATATATACCAGTAGTTTCAAACAGGATATGCAATATGCATATTACCGTATGTATGCAAGTTTAATATTTTCTGTGATTTTTTAACTAGCCTGAGTGAATACTTCGGATCCCCCTTCAAAAATTTTGCCTCGGGCCTCAAAATTCCTGGATTCACCGCTGCACCAAACGTGTGCATGTGCGAGCTGCATGCTTTCCCGAGGGTATTTCCAGCCGTGGAGTTTTGGATTAAACTTCGAGATTGTCCCGGTTGGATGTTCTGGTGCATGCCGCAAAGCACTTCTTCAAAACTAGGTTTTAAGGAAGAAAAGGTGGTTTTCTATTCTGAGAGTTGACACACACACACCTTAAAAGTCTGATAAACATTTTTTACTCACAGCGGCCATCACAATGGTGCAATGAGAAAAGAATATATTCGCCTGATCTGCAACTAACGCATTTCAGTCTTGTCATTGTTTCGTTATAACAAAAATGTGCGTCAATACCAAAAAATGCAGTTTAAATGGATGTTCTTCTCCCTCATGATAACGAAAGTGAATTATAAGGGCAATCAGGCCCGTAGCCACACGGAGGAATTCGAGGGTAATACCCCCAAAATTTTTCTACACCCAAAAATTTTGTTGTGCCCAGGAAAATTTGTTTTACACATATAACAAAAACAAAAATCTTGCCCCACTAAAATTTATATTTCCCCTCCAAACCTTAAAACCTGGCTACGGACTTAAAGGCAATGTAGCCGCAATTGCACAAAAGAATGATTGCTTCCAAACCTTTGTGTTACGTTTCGGTTTTCTGTAATAAAAAGTTTTCAGTTGAAGCAAAAAAACGTGTTTTTGTCACAAGCCGCAGGCCTACTCAGGAAAAATTCCAGAAAGGTTAAAAAAGAAGCTAAAAAGAGTTATAAACTGATCAAAGGCAGTTAAATACGCAGTGGAAATGTTTCCGTGTAATATCCATTTAGTAAAGCTTCCGACGGTTTGCAGTTACAAATTTGTCGTCAAGCCAGTTATGAAACATTGTGTCCTGTTTAACATTACTTCAAGCAACTAACACTCTTTTGTAATGTCTCCATTGTAACCATGTTCTGATAGAGATCACCCGCCATATTACGCTACGGCCGCTTGTTCTATAATGTTTTACTTATTCTAATATAATGGAGGTTTTGAACGTGCTTTCCGTTTATGGTGATATAATGTCTCAGTGATTATGTAACGTCGTCTGTCACAACTCCAACCTCACTACTTCCTCGATATAACGCCTTGATAGGATCTGAAACAGCACAAGATCTTGTCCCATTGAAACCATAAACTTTATAGTTTATATGAAGCAACACTCACGCTTTGACATCCTATTTTGTTTTTTGCGCGTAAACCTGTTGCTTTTGTTGATGACAATCTGAATATCTCCGCAACATTAGACTCCTACGAATGAAATGATCGATATGATATAACCAGTACTGTAGCGAGGCTAAGTGTCGCCCGGGGCCGACCATAGGAGTGATGCCCTATCCACCCCTCAATGTTGCTTGCAAGAATTTAAAATGAAAGATCATGTTTCGTGCGTAGAGGTATACGGCATATTAAAACGTTTTCAACATCGGAATCAAACACTCACAAATTGAAATGGGTCTTGTTTTTTATCCTCGATTATTAGTTCTCACTTGTCTGCTTGATCATCACCTTTCTCATTATTTGATGTTCATATTTTTTCTGCTTTCTTTGCATATGCATCTATATGGATCAGGCATATTTCGTTAAATTTTCTTCCCTGTTGGCTTTCAATCTTCGGTAAACCGCATTACGTAGCTTTAATTGTTTATTCATTCTAAGGGATCAAATCATGGGCGTCTGCAGGGGGGAGAAAACGGGCATCTCCCCCCTGGAAATTGGGTCTAACAATAAAAAATTTCTGAAAAACCTGAAGTCAGCAGCTTAATTCCGATTATTTGATTTAATTCTTGCAATGGCAGTTTAAGACAGTTGATTTAATTCTTGCCAGGTTGACGGTTCTGGTTTCATGTAGTGATGAGCTTGCAGTTAGCTCATGTCCGCTCCTTTGCCTGCAGAGAAAAGTTGTGAAACTTGAGAGCGGATTGTTCTATGTTGGTCTTTATTACGTATAACAAGAACATGGCGGCAAATCTTCAGAGGTTCACTTCACGTTACGCTCGTAGCAGGATTGCCAGGTTGACATTTTTTAAATGCTAAATTCCAGAAATGCAGCCTTTAAGTGGTTTGGCATGAGAAAATACTGATTGGAATTTATTTCATAAATTGGCGTGTTTTTTGGCGTTCTTAGTGGTGTTGGCAGAAAAAACGTTTTGTTTGGCATTTTTAAATAACTTGTCTCCTGTGAGCTTACGCTTTTAGATTATTTTCAATCTGTTTTGTATTTATTGATGTTTCTGGCATGTTTTGAGTTGCGATATGGCCTATTAGGTCCATCTGAACTTGGAAAGCCAAACAGTTGCTATGTGGGTTCTCCGTGACTGCATTTTGACATATCTAAATATCAGGCCCTTTTGCACCAGATTCAAAGTAATTAAAAGCTATGGTATGTTGCATACACCTGATTTTTATTGGTTAAAAGACATATACTGCATGTAATTATTATTAAGCATCTTTTATGAGAGAAGATAGTTCTTTTGGAGATAAACAAGTTTTTGTTTATTTGCAATAATTCTAGGCTTGGTTCTATTCCATAGTAACATTGTATTTTTGCCATTACTCATCCAGGTAATTCTAAGCTAATAGCCATCGACCTGTCTCAGGTTGTTTGGCATTTTTTGAACCTATTTGGCATATTTTGATTTGCAATTTGGAATTTCTGGTTTTACGTTTTTTGGTCCATCTGGACCTGGCAACCTTGGCTAGTAGGCGTTTTTCCGCATGTGATGCTGACTGTTGAACACAGATATGTTGGCAGGTAATGCAGCGAGACACTGACTGCTGATAGCGGTAAGGCACGTAGTTTTATACTGCGAAAAGAAACAAGTTGAATCTGCAGCAATGCTTCCACAAGTTTGAAAAGTCCATTGTGTGGGACTGTGAGTGTGACCTATATGCGTGAGTGAATAGCTTAATCAAACTACGCTTATGCAGGCTTATTTTTACATAGTGTAAAACTACTTGACTTGTTTGAATGCGTCTATACAGGCTCGTGGGAGTACATCTTAATCGTTAAGATTTAGTTCTGGTTTCTGAGTGAGTTCCCATACGTTTGCAGCTCTTGTTTCGAAGTGACGCTAACAAGTCGTGCGAGGTAAAATAAAGTCATAATTTGTGGTTTCGTTAAAGACCAGGGCAATGTTTCTTTGAAAAGAAGTGCCCTGCTTTGAAAATTTGCAGATAACCTACATTACGTCAATTATCGCAATATACCTGGCTATTGCTGCCAAAGAAGCGCGTTTTTGTGACCCTTTCTGTAATATGGGGCGTTTTCTTTGTGGTTTAGAAAGGGACGGGTAAAGCGTTTTGTGAACGTCCATTTGCGTAGAATCGGAAAAGGATAAGCAAAAACACCACACAGAAATTCATACTACAACCAAAAACCCTAGCCTTGAGATGTCAACTATTGCTTCTTGGCTATGCTTTGACAAGCACGGAGCAGCTTGACGTTGCCCCCTGGAAAAAATTCTGCGGACGCCCATGGATCAAATAAAAACACAAAAATGTGTTATTGCGGAGTCCAATTAGAGAAGTAATGGCGGGATACCTACTTTACACATGTAAACATAAATATGTTTGTATTTCGTTTAGTATCTCCAGCTTTAACTAAAAGAAAGTATTTATATTGATATAGTAGGCTACAATAATAAATTTAATAATCTAATCTCAGTAATGTGACTAAAAATGTTTCGTTGTTCACTTCACGTTTCAATATGGTTTTACTCTCTTAAAATACTTCTGCAGGTTTTTGTGCGGGGCCCTCATCAAGTGCGGGATCCATTTAGATAAAGTTTATCAAGTAGTCTTAAAACCGGCTCTGGTTGCATAGTGTCAATTCTTGCCTTCGTCCGGTAGCAACAGCCGTCTTTTTTGAAAATTGCATTACCAAACCTTACCGCGTAGGACACCCGCCTTTTTACTGCTCGGCAATGATTGCAACGCCTGTTCGACGGTAATTGCACTGAACAACTTTATGCAGTACAACTTTTGCCAAGTTGTTGTGCAACTGTTTTGGCCCACGTCAGGACAGGTTGCAACCAGTCGATATTTTTGGGGGAATGATTGTAACGTGTTGTTATACCTAACAACTAAACATGTTTTTGAAATTTTCGGGGGGCAATTGCCCAGTTGCCCCCTGGCTAAAGTTCATTTTCTTAAAAACCTTCATCACAATCGTAAACAAACATATCGTTTGCCCTTGCGTTAGATTTTCAGACTAAGGTTCATCGCATCAAAATGAGAACAACATCTTTCTCAGCTTTCATTGTTGAAATGTTTTTTTTCTGTGGTTGCACGTGTTAAGCTAAAATCATAAATCTAACTTGAGGTAGGAGAAAATGAGATGCTTGTATTTTTGCCCTAGAGACAGCTTTCAGAAATTGCCAATGAAATTTTGATGGTATATGTGCTTGCATACTTAAATGAAGAGAGGTCAGTTGTTTATGGAGTGTTAAAATAAAACCGCGTAAGATGTATTGTACTTACTAATCATCTTATTCTCATCTTGTTTTGAAAATATCAAGATATAAAACATGATGTTTAGTAAGAAATAGGTAACCTTGCATGTCCATTGTTGAAATGTTATGAAGTTCAAAAAGTGTAAGGAGTATGCTGAATCGATTTAATCAACCAAGCACACGTTGCACTGCTATAGCAATATTTGTGCTCACAATATGGACTCTGGGATGCTGGAGCGCAAAATCAAAGTCACTTCTGTCGCCTGACTGTAAGTATTATAGATACCTGCTTGGGTTGAAAACTTTTGTTCACTCCCGACTCGTAACCGGCGTAACAAACACTCGCAGTCGCCTCTCGCTGTAAATACTGAATACATGACGCAATCCTGCTGCGCTCGGAGAAAGAAAAAAAATGAACTCAGTCCCGTGCAGGGTCAGCATTGGCGATTTCGCACCTACTACCCCTTTCGGCTTCCATTAAAAACTTGTCTTATATTTTTGAGAGACGCACTGCCTGGCAAAAATCGAATAGTTTTTGCGTTATGGAGTTATTGCAAAACAGTGGAGAGGTCTGCTTGTTTTATTTGTGTGTTTGGCTCAAGACATACGCTCGGTATCATAGGCATTAGTGAAAGAACACAAAATTACAGAAATCCTGAGACGTCCACAGGATTAAATTTAACAATTTCCTATTAAAATATTTAGGAAAAAGGTTGTTTTCTTAGTTTTGAGTTGGAAAAATTAAATTTCATTACTTTGGCTCCCACTGGAAAAATGTTTTTGGCTTCCCCTGGAAAATCCACCATTGTGCCCCGTAAAAAAACTTCTTACGCTTATATCCACAGGCCAGTTGTTAGTTGGTGTAGACCAGTGGTTCCCAACCGGGGTCCATGGACCCCCAGGGGTCTACAGAAAAATTTTTGGGGGTCCATGACCTTCATATGTGTAAGATGAAAGCAAAATAGCGAAATGCCAAATTACGTTCCGTGGTGGTTAAGCTTACAAAAGACAAATTGAGCGCAACTCTAGAAACCAGGGTTGCCAGGTCCAGATGGACCAAAATGCTAACTAATTTATCAAATTATGCCAAATAACTTCAAACCATGCTAAATAAGCCGGAGCAGGTTGATGGCTGTCAGGTCTAAGAAAACCTGATGAGCAATGACAGAAATGCAATGTTGCTAAAGAACTAAGCCCAGAATTATTGCATATGGTGCTTGTTTAAGGCGGTTTGAAGGACCGGATTTTCGAAAGATCTCTCAAAACATAGAAGAACCTCTCTGCATAACCATCGTCAAAATGCACTAAAACCTTGTTTTATGATCATTTCAGTATTCAGATGATGTAGTTGCAGTCTCTCAAATGTCTTTACGGCCACCAAAGTCAAAACTAAAAAAATTGATTGCATATAAATTAATACGAAAGTAATGGTTACCGACAGAAGACGTACCAATTGACAAAAGCTAATAACTACAAGCACCTTGTTCAACCAAGGTAAAAAGCCAATGGAAAGTGTGTAAAGGTCTTGCAAGCACTGTGCACTTTGTGATTACCATTGAAAACAAAAACATAATAAATATATGGTCCCACGTGTTTCACAAATATTGACAAAAAATAAATATTTCCCGCTGAATCAAAACCTGACATGTGCAAGTGCAAACTGTGGTATTTGCTGCATGTAGCGACTTTTTGAAATACCATCAATAATATGGTGGCCAAACAGTAAATAAAATTTCCACGGGATGGTCACAGACTTGAACAATTATAATTTTTTTTAGCTTTTCTAAATTAGATTAACATTAAAATTTGATTTAACTCGGCTGTCACTAATTAGTTTAGAATTAAAATCAGCGGATTTGGCGAACACCAGAAATTGAGCTAAAATTCGAATCACATTTACTCAAATCTGCGTGTGAGTGGATAGGTAATGTGACGTGATAATTATCATTGATAATGCTGTATAGTGTGTACAGCAGTTGTTAATGAGAAAAAAATGATCGAGTTTTCGTTGTCTTCTCTACTCAAATGGTGGCGGCATGGCACTTGTGACCATTTTGTTGCATTTTCCTTTCAAGAGGATGTATTCGTGTTCCATCTTTTAAAAATGCCGTTGGACAACTTAGGATTTTTGTCAAAACCAGAAATTGGATTAGAACTGAAATCGGAGCAATGAAGCTATTAGCAAAATTGATCAAAATTAGAATTAGCGTCATTTCGCTCTAATACATCGAATGATAAAACTAGAATATCTAGTTGTCCAAGTCTGGATGGTCATCGCATCCACGTAATTGAAACAAGCCAGATATCAGGGGTGACAGTGACCAAATGGTTTTATCGCGGCACTATTCTTCGTTCCATGACATCATAACTAAACCACCTATCTATGAAACTTTAACTGTTACTTTTATAGAACAATCCAATATTCGCTTTCTTGACACCTGTGAAGATAAATATTTTGAAAAACGTAAGCATGATCCTTCCTCGTGTGAAATATTTATATTGTTCTATATGGGATGTTCAATGATTTCCTATTCAGATTTGCCGACTTGCTTTGATCTTTCATACCATCTACGCAGCAACCGATATTGACACTTCCCTTCACTGTTTTACATTTAATTTTATATACGCTCGAAGCTTGAGGTTCTACATCCAACATATGTAAATTGGGTTGATACATGAAAATATGTTATTTTCAATATTTGCACTTTTTAGCCACATAGGGTCCTTATGGCAAAAATGTCCATATGATTTAGCTCACAAATAAGTTTAAATGCTGCTTTGTTACTCGGCAGGTATCCGTGGCCAAGATGGGCAAATATTCCTTTTGCTTCACGACAGTTACCCATGGCTAAATTGGCACATCTTTTCGTTACACGACAAAAACAAGGCCAAATAGGCCATTTAGCTCCCTCTAACTTGATAAATATGAAACGTATGCAGTTTTTAATAGGACTGTTCGACAGAGGACATAAAAGTCCAATAACCGAAAGCATCAGCTTCAAACGGTAGTTCTAACTATTTCTAACATTAAGTTAAAAACTGGTTTTAAACATTTAAGCCACATGTTTTGAGAAGTGATTTGACTGGTTTTGTTAAGGGGTCCACAGCTTTCAAAGGGGTCCACGACACTGAAAAGGTTGGGAACCACTGGTGTAGACGCAGGCAATCCTGAAGAATAAACATTGAAACAAAGCGCCAGCAGCTACTACATTCGCTCATCGTCATAGAGAAGCGTTACGTAATGGGAGAAAAATAGAGGCTTGTAGAAAGCAGCAAGCATTTGAAGAGAGGGAATAAAAAATTAGATGAAGAACCGCATTGTTGAACAAAAACATACAACTTGTTTCTAATCACGGCATCAGTGGTCCTGATGAAATAAATAACTTGCTGTGGGCGACCACTTGCATTACTGGGGATCTAATGCAAAATTCGATATCACTGCGGGGGAAGCGAAAAGTACAAACAATGTCGCAAGTGCTTTCTTCAATACAATATATTTGCTTCCGAAAGACCTCAGTTTCGAACATGGGGGTACCATACTAGTTTCGTGCCCAGGGCGCCATCTAACCTCGTTACGTCCCTGCTGAAACATCATGATACTGTCGGCAGATCTGCATGTAAAACGTTATGAGAGTGAACTAAAACTTAAAATTAATTTATTTTGAGCTTAGTGATGATCATTTCTTTCCAAATCAAACTAGCTTTCAGCCAAACCATACAATATTAGAGATTTTGACGAAATATAAAGGATTATTTTATCAACACAAATAGTACCCCAATAAGTGTTTCTACAACTGCGATCCTCCATTATGGAAATAGTTACCTTTGATGGCGTTCAAAACACCTGTAAATTTAATGATAGCTGCAAATTTAATGCACATTTAGTGATAGTTTGAGTTTATTGAAAACTGGGTTTATTACATCAAGTTTTCTGCTATGTAGATCCAGTTGAAGAAGCTTGATATCCAAAGTTCTTGATCAAAGTCTTTCAAATATGGCGGTAAAGGCATTCAGTGGCGCAGCATGAAGTACAAACAANCAGTCACAATTACAACCATATAGGAATTTGTTTGAGAAGGTTACTGTTTTTCTCACCCTTTTTGTGCAAGTCAAATAAACTTAATTTGCTTTCTCCTAATAAGCCGTTACTCCGATACGCATTGTTTCTTTTTAGGGAAGCACTGCGTTCACCGCCTACACGCCCTACCCACCAAGTGGCAAGATTTTCAAAGCGAAAACTATCCGAATGGAATCAACAAGCAGACGCAGTGCAGTTGGATGTAACGCTTTTGATATATTATGCTTTTGAGACTGAATAATCTTTCCGCTCTCTATAATATGGGTGAGGGAGTTATTGGGCAGAAGGAACCAAAACATCCCCCGATCTGCCTCGTTAAGAAAAGTGACAACGCAAAGCAAAATCTCTCATTTACAGGTGTAGCGATAGCTACATGTCTGCACTTGCAGTAGACTTAATGGAAGGCCTCTCCAACACAGTTGTGCCCACATCCAGCAACGCTTTCCCGTGGTACCCCCTGATATTGCAAAAGTGGCTGTGCAAATGGCGCGACTGGTTTGTCCAACGGTATAATTTGGACAGTTAGTTTTTATCATGAAATGCGCAAAATCAATCAATAAGATCACGCATCGCTCGTCACGCGTGTGATCAAACACCCTGTTAGGGCTTTAGACAGAGGACAGTCTCCCCACCTGCTATCCATTGATGGTCCTTCTTGCGAGAGCTCCAACAATGCACAACGGACAACTGTTCAAAGCAGTTGTGGTTTCATCTGCTGCACGGGTATGCAGACGGGTAAGACTCGGTGTGGGCGAATAATGACTGGTGTAAGAGCAGGGGCTGCGCACCCCCAAAAGTTTTTATTTGTCAAAAAATATGGGCAAAATCTCAAAACATTTGGGCAGAGAAGCTTAGATATTTTTTAACAATAGTAATGAAATTTTACTTCCTTGTTATTGAGTGAAAAAATAAAAGTTTAATACGTCATAGAAAGCGCATTAAATAGATATATATAATCAATAAACTGTTTCTAGTAGCTTTGCGTTTTAGTTCGTAAGAGTTGATGAGTAACTGAATCGCTTGAAATTTTTGGCAAACGAAGGCATTTCATTTGTGTGCTTTATTAAAGAGGGTTCGAGTATACTGAAGGACACCCACTTCTTTTTAGCAGAGTCCATGCCAAGCAAGTGCAGAAACGTTTTTGTTTTTATGTTTAACTACAGTGCTTGGATGACACATTTTGCCCTACAGTTTGTTGCATGTTGCATATATGTGCAGCAGTTAAACATCGTCATAGAGACTCACGGCATATAGTCACAATATAAACAGATAGGACACATGCCACATATATCATATATATGTCTTCAGAGAAGGAAGCAGGCTTAGACCTACCTCAACTAGGTTTGGGGTTCCTTGCTGACAGCAACGGTTGGAGTGTGAATGGAAAACTTCAGAACTGTAAGGCAGATGCTCAAGAACACTGAGCCAGCTCGCTTCTGACAATGTTCTTGCACAGTCTAGCGTAACATTTTCAGTTGGGTTATTAAGAACCGAATTGTAAGTAAAAAATTTTCTGTTTTCAAATCTACGACAACATGGTACAGGAAAATATAATGTACTAACAGCTACAGAAAGTCTGTAAGGAGAAAGTTTGTTGCATGAAAGTTTTTGGGCATATTTGAGGAAATTTCTGGCAAAATATCCTTTGCATCCCCAAAACATTCCTGCTCCTGAACCTATGTGGCGAATAATGGCGAAAAGTAACCAGTGGTGGAAGCAGGAGGTGCTATTTGAGCAAGGAGAGTATAGTCTACACTGCAAAGCTTAGCGGCAGAACAAAGCCGAATTTTCTTTTCATTGGCAATACGCTGAGGCGCGGAAGTCCACAGACCTCCTGGTGGAAAAGTTCAATATGCTATCTTAGGAGATTTTCGGACATAGACTGCAGGATTCCAATTACTGGCAAACGATTCAGCGTCTCCGCGGCAAAAGATCTAATATTGCTAGATTGAGCAAAGATGAAAATGTTGTCTTGCACAGCAATGAGGAGGACATCCTTGGAAAAGGGCGTCGTTGTCGTTCGAGCC
>JGI24022J15233_10001449_pt1 | contig 19822 bp, 8 predicted proteins | sample Ectturendosymbi2_FD_15233 | JGI IMG/M metagenome (IMG submission 15233) | reverse complement strand
CCACCCGCCCACCCCCCATGTCGGGGCCCTGGAGTTCGTGTGTTTGTTTTTACCACATTGCTGCGAATTCAGTTTAACAATCCAATTGCGAACACCCTTAGTTATTTCTCGTGCTTCCTTGTGTTTGCCTCGATTTAAATGCTGTTCCAAACCAAAACCAGGAACGCACAAACTCTAGCCAGAGCAGCGGTCCCCAAACGTTTTGGATGCTGGGCCAAATTTGCGACTTTATCAGTGTCCGCGGGCCGGACTGTTTTGTGCATTGAAAAAAACAAAACAAAAAAACACACGCATAACATTAGAAACGTTTGTACATTGCAATTTTTTTCTGTGTTTGATAACATGTTTGCAATGTGACTTCTGCAACAACTTCTTTGTCGCATGATAGTTGTAATATTTGGTTTCACGCTTGATGCTGCTATACGTTAATTGCTTCTACGATTTTTCAAGAACCCTGTATATCTCACCAATCACTGAATAGACAGTAGAGACGTAGTCGTGGCCTAAAATTCGAGACCGAGACTTCTTCAAAAAGTCCGAGGCTCGAAAATTTGCAGATTATGCGAAAAGTTTCTACAAATATTCAAAAAAGTGTCATCACCACTTCGAAGTTGAAATTTTGCGAATTTTCGGCGTTTTTCATACCTGCTTATGTTATTTCTTACCTGCAGATGCAACAGACAAAAAGTACGTTAAATTAAAGAAGTCTCACAAACCCATATTGATGCAGTATTCAAAGTCTAAAAGTGAAACAGTTCAGAATTTTGACCTTTTGTTGCAAAATTTTGCACTTGGCAATTGAAAGGTGTACAACGCTTAAATTTGATTTAGAAACAACAAAAGTCACAAGTGTTGTGGTAACAATCGATTATATTGACATACGCAAAATCGGTAGCACTGTCACAAAAATATGTAAAATTTTACATAGTTTGAGACAGGATATTTTGCGCCCGGTCTTAACTATAGGCCGGCACGTATCCTTCGAGACTGAGGCTCGCAAAAATAGGTCTCGAGACTACTAGGTGTAAAGGCAGGCAAACTTTGGGAGTGCGAAGGATTTTTGTCCGAATTTACTTAAACTTACCCGAAAAATTTGTGCCTCAAAAATGATTAAGACGTTTTTTGGAAGTCACACAAAGAGGTCTTCATGTGTATTATGGAGAAGAAAAAAGTCAAATTCAGACGTATTTCGGTACTCAGTCTCATTCATCACACAATGAGAACAAAGGTGTCGAAACATCTGCGCCCAAATTTTGCGAGATTTTTCCGTATTTTCAGATATCTTGCCCGGATTTTTGACAAACCAAAACTTTTGGGTGTGTGCTTGTACCCCCTGCATCTCTGGCTTCGAGCTCAAGTATCGAGACTCAATCACTGCTATTCATGGTATTAGAAACCGGAACCCAACAACGTCGCTCAAAATTAGCATGCAGTACTCCTGTTAAAAAAATCCAAACAGTGCCAAATAACGCTTATACTTCAAACGCCAAATGCCTGCTACAATTTACAAATTTTTCATGCACGCTAATCTGGATTCTACAACAGTCTAGGCGCCAAGCTCAAGTATAATATTAGGGGGCTGGTGCGTAGTAACTTCCAACGGAAAAAGCAACTAAGGTGTAACAATTTTCTATGTTTGTGTTTACTTGTCTGAGTTGTACGCAAAGCGTAACATTAAGAAGTATGGCCTAGATCCTAAGTAAATCATTTCTGTCACACAAAATGCAAGTAAACTCCAAAACGTTTGTAGTTGATCTTTTGATCCAAGAGATAAGCTTGGTTTGTTTGATGTGTAGCCTATAGCTTATCGGGATAAAATTCTCAATTACAGCAAATGCTTTTTGCTTTCCAGCCGTTTTGTGTGATTGCATCCTACATTAATTCTTTTACACGAAATTGTTACAATACTGAACATTTCTAGGAAAGCTCGCGGGCCGGATTGGAACCCTTCGAGGGCCGGATCTGGCCCGCGGGCCGGACTTTGCGGAACGCTGAGCTAGAGAATGCCTTCAACACCACCACGACTGAGGTTGTTGTTAAGTAGAGTTCTTTGCCAACGATTGTGATGAACAATTAGTTTTATTACGTATCGTCTGACAACCAATCGAAGACAACAAAAAAAAGAAATTCTGGAGACACTTAACTCTAACTTTGTATAAGCAAATGAACGCAAATAAATTCACTTCTGAGGAAGATGAAACCTGTAGTGTAGCTAAAACTTGGCCTCATCTACGCCTATATTTCACCAGGTTCCTTTATCACCAAAGGTCGAATGTATTACAGTAAATGACATGCTAGTTTCTGAACCCACAACAATTGGCGGAAACTGAAAGTTACACAAAAGTGCTTGTGTAGAAAATGCTTCTGCAAAACTTTGGCTGACAACGCTTCAGACTCACTTTTGCTTCTGTAACTTATTTTAATGAAAGAGAAAATCTTAAAAACATATCTGCAAGTTACTTATGCCTCTCTATTTGGTCTGAATGGGTGTTCGTGTATAAATGTCAGATGACAACCATATGCAGTGTCGCATAGAATGGGGGTCCGAGTCTTAGATATGAAGAGGCTTATCCCAAGTCCTCCCTTGTCGATGAGCTGGATTTACAGATATTTGCTGTTGTCAGTTATTTCACAGGAAATATATTTTTCTTCAGAAATGGTACTTATTGAAATCACTGAAACAAAAAATCTAAATCAATCGTTTGTAAAACTAATTTATCATTGAAAGCAAGCGCTTTGACGTCAAGTTTTGAAACATGTTTGCATGGTTACTTTTCAGTCAAATCAAGTAATTTTTAATGGAGACAAACAGACATTCACACAGGACATTTCATATGTTGTAGCGTTTGAAATATCGAGCAACATACGTTGAAAACATCACTGTACCTTGCATACTGTAAATGTGCGTTTTTCAAAGCAGTGCGCTTGAGGTTACAAAACGAGCTGGACAGTGCAGTTCACTTGCCAACGGCCATGTGTGCGCAGATCCGCTCATTGGCAACTATACCATGCGTTCAGGTTTTAAAGGTTCTAACAAAATTGGTGTTTTTTCAATATTTCCTGCTGATTCTGTACGTCAAAAGTATTAAGTATACATATTATGTTTAGCTTAATGGACAAGGTCATGGCGAACAATGAGTAGCACTCCCAAACGTCAAATACTTGGTGTTTTTCCGCTTTGGTACCATCCAAACTATTCAAATATTGATTCGCCGTTATGGCATAGGTTGACCGAAAAAGCGCACTGATCGATTGAAATCTAGTCATGAGTCTGTGGAAGCCAAAAGTAATTTCATTCTACTGTTTTTTCATTCTTAATTTGTATTTACCCAGGTGATTGCAAAATTTCACTGCGTCTGTTTTCATTTGATAAAAAAATGCGCCAGCTTGCGTTTCATTTGCAAATCCGGTTTAAGTAAAATGCACCGGGTCCTTTGCTTGATCGCCAGCCCCACTGCCAGACATGCATCACTAACTGACTTCTGGCACTCGGTAATACATCGCAACAGATGGATATAAATTGCATTAAGAAAACAAGCCTCGCTGAGCGACGTAATAGGGTTGGTTTAAAGCACGTTGGCTCACCGTTACAAGCACGGCGCCAGTGCGTCGAAAACGAGCCGCTTTGCTCAATAAACTGTGCGGCGCGATTGTTTTTTTTATGAGACTGACGCAAGCTTGCGTAAACACAACCTTAAACAATATTTGCAAACGAGCGCTTAGAAACCCTTGAATGCGTCCCAAGTCTTTTGTGCATTTGAGTCGGATTGCGAATTGCCGCGAAACAGATGTTGTAATCAGAATTTCTGTTGATTAATCCATGCTGAGAGACTGCGAAACAGATGTCGCATATGTGAATTTGTCGTGATGAAAACCTGCTCAAACTAGTACAGAACCCAAAGCGTTGGGTGCAATGCTCAAACGGAAAATGCCATTAGGGAAACAGCTCATTTTTCACAGCATCAGTGAATATTCATTTACAGTTGACAGAAATGAACTAGATATGCAAACGCTTGTAAATAAATCTACCTTGCAAAAATTAAGTAAGCCAAACCGTTTGCCGATTGAACACAACCAACAGAGTTTTGATAGCTGCGAGAAAACTGGAAATGTGCTTCAACGTTTTGTGAAAAATGAAACAAATTGTATCAGTTTATGCTGTGTTGAAAAAATATTTCCAAAAAGACTTTTTCTTTAGAATTCCAACATGGAGTATGTTTACAATAAAAGTAATAAAATGTGGCTACAACTGCCAGAAACAAGAATGTAGGGATTTATTCAAAACATATTTCATGTTTAATAATGTGAACGACTTTGCGTTTAAGTTTAAAAGTACGTACGTCGAAAGCGCTGAACGAAACAGCTGTGAGACCCTGCGTAGGTATCCTCATGAGTTTAGAAAACTTTGTGAATTTGGATCCAAATTTTTGTTAATTACATTAAAACAAGTATGCCGATCAAGCTAGTATGAAATTCAGTTCACAGTAAAGGAGGTATATTTTCGTACGACGGAAACATTTCAGTTTACAATGTAAGCCATGAAATACTGCAACCTGCGCTAAAATTCATGCAGCTTGGGGTACAGGGACGTAACGACGGGGCAAGGGGGAGCAATCCCCAGGGCGCCGAATCACTGTCGGGGCGCCGAAAAGACCCAACACTTTCGCAAAAACTTTCTTCAATTCAGCACATTTGCTACCGAAGGGCTTTAGGTTCGAACAGGGGGCGTCAAACTTGTTCCTTGCCCCGGATGCCATCTAACGCCCCTGTTGAGGTAACAGTAGCCAGTCACGGAAGGCAGAAAAAAATACTGATAACCAGATTGGAGAGGCAAATGCTTCATTGCGTGACATTTAACTTTTGAAACCTGCGAAACATTGCGAAGTTCTTAGTTTTTAACTCGATCTTTGTTCCGATCCTCATGTATGGCCACAAGTCTTGAGTAATTAAAAAGAAATTTACAACAAGCTTAAGCGGCAGAGATGAATTTTTAATGAAAAGTCACGGCTTAATACATTAGAACAAAGTGCGTTTAAGCTCTTGAATTCCTAGAAACCGAATATTCTCCAAAATAAAACATTTAATCAGCAGTGACTCGCCTTCAAAATCAGAATGCTCTTGAAAGGTTGGTTCTGCTGCTACACACACGGTAAAACTAGATACCATGCAGTAGAGGACCACGTAGAGTGATCACATCACCATCCTACAGTATAGCTTTGCCACGTGTCGGTGACGAAGCCAAATCTAGCGGAGGCTCCTGCTGCCACCACCCTGATGAGGTATTGCTGAATAGAAAAAATCCTGATAAATTATGATGATACGACGCCACTTATATAAAGCAACCGATTTAAAAATGGTAAATCATACTCGAACAGTAGGCGAGGGTCACAGAGTTAGGCAGAATTGCGCACGTTGTTGTAAATATGTGTGAATGTAATTTAGAGACCAATTAAAGGCAAAATAACAAAACATAAAACTACTAGTGGAATTTTAAATCTTCATGGACACAACTCAGAGGAAATGCTATACTGACAAAATGTTCACTCTGGTTAGATCAAAACACTGAAACACGAACTGGATATTTTAACACTAGAATGCCCAATGGAGTCAAAATGACTCCTACGCGTAGTTTGCTTGTGCATATCTTTTCACCTGCTTGCTTCCAAGGAAAATCCTCCCATGAATTTTCATCATTCCTAGGGCCTAATACCCTGTTAGAATGGCATGCGTTTATGTCAACTTCAAATATGTTTTTTTTAAATATTTACCTCGAATGCCCGGAGGAGTCATTTTGACTCCCTGTATAAAATTGCTTAAAAAATAGTTCATGAACTACAGCCAATGGTAGTGTTTTTGTGCTTTGTGGCGTAAATTCAGTTTAGAAAAACTATTGTGCTTTGGAAACAGCTTCAAGTCTTTCCAGGTGTGAAGTATCTGTGCACAAGCTTTATCACTCTCTTATCAGTGGCATATAATATTTTGTTTTTTTGAGGCATTTGTTTCACCAATGCCCTAGATAGGAGATTACCACCCTTGCTTTGGCTTGCTGGTTGCAAGTACAGTCAAATCACAGCTGTCCTTTAGTTGGAAATTTGAAGCAGTCAACATTTGAATATATCTCTAAAACGAGATCTCACACCAAGGGAAGTTTTATCTTTGCTAACTGATATTCCGGAAGATGTATCTGAATATGGAGACGAAAGCAGCGTTGATGCAGATGATTATTTCATTCCAGCAGCAGGTGAATCTAACTCTTCTAATGAAGATGAGTTGCAAGACAGCACAGGAAGTATGTGACGCAGATGGAGTTTTCATATCTCTCTTTCTGTGTTTTTCAACTTGCATTTATTTTTATGTATTGCGTAACCGGGATACGACCATGAGCGGCTTGCAAAGTGATTTGGATACTGATGAGAACGACGGTGCAGTATTGACTGCTAAGGATGGCACTGAATGGAAGAAAATACAAGTCAGTGACCAGTCCACAGGCAGACTTGCAGGTTACAATATCCTGAGGCAATATCCTGGCTCTACAAGGTACGCGAGTAGAAACATACAGGCAGGAAGTCTTGCAAGCGCCTGGAATTTATTTATTGACAAGCTTATACTTGAACACGTCCAGAAGTGCACCATCACTGAAGCTTCATTGCTGGTATGTATTCGCGAGGAGTAACAGGATCAGATCACATGCCATATCATACTTTCTGGACTAAAATTGGGTTGCGCCATTGTAAGAAAGCAAGCGATGCCAACGAACCTCTTCAGAAAAATTTTTTGTTTTCTCTGCTTTGACAAAAAATCTTATCGATCTCAAAGGTTGAAAACAGACAAATTCGCTCTCTTTTCAGTTGTGTGGAAGAGGTTCATAGAGAACTGTATTTCATGTTACACACCTGGAGCTTTCATCACTGTGGATGAACAGCTTTTCCCCAGCAAATGTGGATGTCGATTTACGCAGTTCATGGCGTCAAAGCCTCACAAATATGGTCAGAAACATTGGCTATCTGCGGTCAAAGAGGTCAAGTATGTGGTAAGTGGGTGTCGGTACTTTGGCAGAGACAAGACTCACTCTAAGGATGAACGGGTCTCCGATCAGGTTATCATGCTGTTGTTGAAGATGTATGTCAACAAAGAGAGGAACGTGACAACCGACAATATTTCACCTCAATGAAGTTGGCCTCAGAGCTGCAAAAAATACAAAATAAACAGCTTACTGGGAACAGTGAACGAAATCCGCAAAGAAATACCTGCAGTGGCGAAGAATACGAAAAGGCCACTGCGCACCCTCACACTTTATAAATCTGGTGATGCAACGATTACTGTTCATCAAGGCAGGGCTAATAAAATGTGGTGATTCTCAGCACCCTCCACCCAGCATCACCATGTCTGATAATGCCAAGAAGATCTCAGGAACAGTCAATGCTTACAATGACACAAAATATGGTGTTGATATTGTCAATCAAATGACAAGGAAATACATCTTTAGACCTTCCACCTGTAGATGGCCTGTGCATTCGTTTCATCACACAGAGAGGCTATAAATGCATAGACCATTTGCAAGGCGGTCACAAAGAACATCACACCCAGAAGAGTTTTTCTTCTGCAGTTGGTTTACGAGCTATCTTGGCATAGACGAAAGGAGCAACACTAAGAAAAGACGATCTCAAGACGAAACATCCGATGAAAGACACAGTGCAATCACGAAATACTGCCAAGTGAAGAGCGAATGTAAGAATAATCGCACAGTGGGAACCTGCCATTGTTGCAGGAGATCACTATACAGAAAATGCTTTGCAAAAACAAGACGTCTGTGCCTGAAAGACAGTTCCTTACAGTAACAAGTGCGCTTTTTGCCATTTTGTTTTTTCGCCTTTTTGTTTTGTTGTTACTTTGGTTTGCTTCAATGAAATTATTTTTAGATTTCTCTAACTTGGGTGTCTTACAAAGTTGTTCTACAGCCATAATCATAGCACTGTTACACAAGAAAAGGCAGAGAGTCAAAATGACTCCTTCGGGCATTCTAGGTGAATAAAATTCTGTGCATTCTAGTGTTAACGTGTGCCTTTGCTGATCAAAACATATCTATTTTGATGCTTTTATAATTAAAACGATTGATTGCTGAGCAATCCCACATTTTAGAAGCACAAGCAATGTTTAAAAGCTCAACAAGTGAAAAGCTGGGTGTCGTTCAACAACATCGAAAATTCATTTTATTTGGCGGCCCTGCCCTAAGTTTGCTGTTTCTGTTGAAACAAACTCAATAATTTTTTTTCTGCCAACTGCAAAAAGTTTGCATGCACATTGCTCAGAAAGCCTGAAGAGACTTTGCATATTGTTCTGCATACTTCGAACGTTAAAGTTTTCAAAACGCTGCTGCAAAAAAACTGCATGCTACTGTAAATGGCCACTGCAAAGCAGCAGAGCTTTCTTGAGTGAAGTGTCGTTGAGAAGGCTGCTGCAAAAATTCTGTGTTGATGGTAATAAGTAGTGTGCGTACTGATTATACTCCTTGGTGTAATTCATGCAGGAAACATGTCAATATATTTTTCAGGGATCTCACTAAGGAAAATGGTATCATTTCAAGCGTTAACTATTTGAAAGCGTGTGATAATTAACTATAAACAGACAGAAACATTCATTCTAAACCTGCTTTGGAAAGCTTATGTTGATGTTGCGTTTGACACATATTTTAACAGATGGAGTTGTTTGAAAGAAGAATGTGATAAGCATCCTCAATTCTCACAAAAACAAACCTCTTTTTTATACAGTGAGGTATTGCTAAAGCCAAACCAAATTCGTGAGAAAAATCACTTAGTTGTATAAAATCTCTTAATGGAAAACTTCGCATTTGGGGTTGTGTACTAACTCAGGGGCGAAATCTATCTTGTTGTTAGCAGTTTTGCAAGTTATGGATCATCATTTTATCTAACTTAAACGCACAGATGTTCGCTAGCAGCATACAAAATTTCGTTTGGACTTTGCTTAATTACAACCACAATAATGAGGGGGTGCCAGGAAAAAAGCTAAACAAAAATCCAAGTTTTTCAACAGTTTCATAAAGGGGGCCAAAAGTAGGTGAAGACCACTAACGAAATGGGAATTACTTGTTAGACTGCTTATTGCTGTCAATCGCTTGCTATAAATTATACCTCAGAAAATGTTTGAGGCAAAACAAGCTTTTGTGGGAGAGCAAGATGTAGTATAAGGTTACAATCTGATTTCCTGCAAAATCTACGTTTAACAACTTGCAGGAATCGCTTGAAGTCTTAGAAAATAATGGCTATTTAAAGAAATCTGGTGAAATTGCTGCTTTTATATTTGTCTATAATTCGTGACGTTATTGTACATGAATGCGGCTTTTGAGGCAATGTATTTAATAAGGTTTTAAGATTTTATCATAAAATCTGGGCATATGGTTATGTATCCTGCCCATTATTAGGCAATCGTAGGTCAAACTTTCTGCATATTCCAATGTTTTTCTTGCCTTTAACTGATGAATAATTTACACACTTCGCAATCCAGCGTGGATCGGTGAGAATGACTGTGGTGAACGTTGTGCAATTGTTGAGAAAGCAAGATGCTTAGGAGATAAATGATCAAAACACCCTTGCCACAGCCATAAGCGTACAGGATCGGGGTTTCGGGGACAGCAGTATCCTTCCTCATTGACGATGTAAAATTCGTGTGAAAATCAGGCGATCAGGGAGAGTTTGTTAATCTGAGATAAACGACAAACTCAGGGCAGAAAGGGAAGCGACCGCAGCGGAGTAAAAGGTGCAAATTTGGAAAGAACAGAGAAGATGCGGGGATAGAAGATGAGGTGCTGTCGTTTTGTGAGCTTGTTGCGTCACTAAAATTCCTTGACCTTTTTGCTTTTCATTTTAGCTTTAGAGAAAGAATGTATGAAAAATCTGGCACGTTTCGCAAAATGAATGCACATTTTTCTGTAAAATTCTAATTTATAACTGCCATCACACATTTTACAAATTAAGATTTGTTTTGCACTTGAAGAAAACAAGCTCGCAAAGTGCCTGACTGTTGCAAAAGGTGGAACACAACATGTTCTTTTCGCGATGCTCTATTTGATTCAGGCTTGTCAGAAAACTTTGTTTTGCCTCAGAACCTCAGTTCTTTAAAAAAAGGTTCATCAAGGAATTTTCCTCATTAAAGTTGAAAAGCAAGATGGGTATGGAGTGGTTGACAAATGGACGGAACAAGGATGGTGCTATCAATGCACTAAACACACACCGCTGCGCAAAAACCCGAGAAAGCTATTTTGCGGTGATTTGCATCAGGCAGAGCAGAAACGACGATGAAAAGCCGTGCACGAGCGAGATGGAGTTTTAGGGTAGACCTGTCCTTGTCTGCATTTACTGTATAATAATGCTACGATTCGATGTTTGAAAGGTTTGCAATTCATTAAAATGACTACGTTGCTGGCCTTAGCACAGAGTGCAGCATTGTGTGTAAAACTCAGCTCATCAACAGAGAGCACTGTTCTTGCACGTGCATGTAGTTTGTTGATTGCAGTCAAACGCTTTGCAGAAAAATGTTAATTCCGTCATTCAATTTCCAACCTGGATTTCCAGACATGTGCCTCTCGGACGGAAAGGCAATCCTGAGCCCTTAAAGCACCTATCAGGAGCCTCTTCATAGGTCTGCTGGTTTCATGCTAAGGTATGATCTGCAAGATAAATCGGCAGTATAATCTTGTTACTTAGCCTCTGGTCGGCCTCTAGGACACAGGAGATTTCCAGTGGATGTACAGAACTTTTCTCGCCAACTCTTCGTGGGGAATTTGGCCAAAATGTCTAATCATCCCAGGAGGGATTTCTGTTTTCGAAGAAATGCTTCGACAGTTGCGCGACAATGATCGAAAAAATCTCGCTCGTCACTCAGTACACTGCAGAGGAGCCAGGTGAAAAGTTCAGGACAGTCCATCCCACTGGCCACCCACGTGTGGGAGCCCCGTTATATGCGTCCGTAACATATTCGGAAAAGCGAACAAGGAAAGTATGGGGTGCTTCAGTTTGGGAAAAGATGAAAACGAAACATTTTTGTGGTTGTGCAAAAACGATCTATTATCTAAAGATTAATGTTTCGAATAACGTTCTACTCGATTGAACCATTATTTTTGTGGTTACACGAGTGAATTAGTGAAGATGTACAGACATTTTATGCGGTGTTGCATGTCCCAGTTTCTGAAAGAGCTTTTGTTGGTAAGTTACATGTTTCTGCAATGAAATTTTAAAGTAGGTTTTATCAAATAGCTTCTTTCCGAAGATTATTGCTGCAAAATGTTGTAGGCTAATAGTGAATTCAATAGTTTATTGCCTACTTTTAAACTTTAACTAATGCTAAGCTGCTTGCCAGAACTGCCAAAAGTTATATCGAAAACCATGTAAAACAGTAACTGCTTTATAAAGTATGACGTGCGTAGACTAGATTAGGAGAAGTTGAAATGGTCGTTAGCGGTCAACCGTTGCATTATTGCAACACGCCATTTGATTTGTTTCACAACGACGCGAGGCCGGTACACTGAAAGTGAACAAACGGGTTAAAATTTAATACAACATCAGACACAAGTAAAACTGGTGAAAATGCTTTCAAAAGGCTAACAATTGACGTCTGATATATCACAAAATAGATCAATGCAGTACACTATATACTGAAAGCATTTGCAGACTGTTTTTGTTGTTGTTGTAACGTTTTTATTCATGACGTGTCAGCAGTTTACAAGCGTGTGTGTAAGACCACATTGGATGGAAAAATAACTTTTTGTCATTTAAAAGCTGAGTGTTTCCTAAACTTTTTATCAGTAAAAAGTTGGGGCTTGTGTTTGATGCACAGCGCGGACTTCTTGACATGAAATTCTAATTTATACATTCGCGATCTTGACGAAAACCTTTTGTCTTTTACATAGTGTTTTATGACCTTCACTAAGATAACTAACCAGGTTTTTGTACATGCTCCTAGCGTCCCTGTAAATACCATCTTGAGAGTATTTGCCTATAAAGTAAGAAAAATATATTTCAAAAGATGTGTTGTGTACAAAACACCAAATGCATGACAAGCTCTTGGGTGTCACTGCCAGTAGATCAAAACAAAAATATATATTTGTGAAAACCACATTTCCAATAAAAAGTCAAAAACACAACTTTTCACATATCACTGCTTGTGTCAAAAATCATTCCTATGTATCTTGAAGCTTAGGTTACATACGCAGCCTGGTTTTTAAACCCGACTTGTTGCATGAAGTTAAAATTTTATGTGTTCTTAAGTTTTCCGACAGCAAATTTTGTGCTAAGAAGTAGCTTTTGTATCATTTTCACACTTGTCCACATGACTCGATCATCTTTTAAATATTATTATCGAGGACGTAACGGAAATAACGAAAGCTGAACAACGATGAATGGTTAAAATTGTTGCGCATTCAATCTGAACCATGGAAAAGAGCTAATTCAAGCCAGTGAGATGCGTGTGGGAACAACGCTTCAAGTATAAACCAGCATGCCGTTGCTAAAAACAGAAGCAGTATCAGCATAAGACAGCGACATCAAGCAAATCAGCTTACGCCTTGGGTTGTCGATGCGTTGCATAATATAATACAGGGATGTCGTATAGCCAGCGGAAGCCTGCAGCAAATTAAAAAAAGATTCAAATATTTGTTTGTTTTTATTAACCATACTGTCTACACATTTTATTATCTTAGGGTGCACCGCCCAATTTCCAAGGTGCGGCGCTTTGACTTTTTTATCCCACTTACGCGGACCTCTCGCTGAAATGTTTTTCCACTTCTGGCATAGGATAACTAAGACTATATGCAGACAATCCGTCTACAATAAGATTTCTTCCAAATCAAAATTTTGGAAATATAATCAGATTTAGTCAAAATTAAAACGAAATTTGTTCGTAGAGTAATCCTCAAAATTAAGTAAGATTTTTATTTTTAACTGTTTGTATGAGCTTAATCATTTTTTCTTGTTAGAATGTTCGAATCCCACTAATAAATCTTGTTATATGAAAACAAAAGTTAGTTGAAAGTATGAAAGTTTTCCATCTTTGGAAAACATGCGACAAAGTGATCAACAGTTTTTACAAAATTGGTGATAGTTTTCATGAAGGATTAATAGCTTAAATCATTCAGAGGTTATTAAAGGAGAAGGCAATCAAATCGTTCAACTAAAATTTTCCGAAACTTAAAAGAAAAATAATTTTTATGGATTTTGAATTTTTCTTATTCTTTCAAATAGTTTCGGAAATGTATTTTCCCTGTGTTGTAAAATAAGTAATGACTTGCTTCAATTTTTTGACAGTTGTCTCTCTTGTGAAACAAGTTATGATAAGTTATGATATATTTCACTTCTTACTGACCCGTAAATCATAACTTTTTCCAAATACAAAAAGCAAATATTAGTTAAAACAATTTTTGTTCCTACGTTCCCATATAGCGTGTGCCCATTTACTTTACCTACGTACCCAAGCAGTTTTTTTTTAACTTTCAGACAACTAATGAACCGTATGCAGCCCATACTGCATAAAAATGCGTCATTGGTTGATGATGTCGTCGTCGTGTTTGCCACCTCAATTGCAAAACCACGCTGCTACAAACCTTACGGCTGGACTGTTTGCTGCAATCCGTTAACCAGAGGGTGCTATAAAAGAGCGACACAAATAACTCCCAGCACCGTGTCGGTTACGGATCATCAAATCGGGTTATTTGATCACGAATCTGTAGTCTGCACCACTTAGAATGTTGACAAGTTCGCGCAGGGCTATCTGGAATGCATTACAATGACGTAATCTTGCAAGGACGCACACGATACAATTTCTTTATCACTTAAATATTAGTCAGGAATAAAAACGGCTGCTAACGACTGCATTGCACAAATGTTTCAGCTGTAGGTAAAACCGTTCAAGCGCTTGATCAGACTTTTAATATAGGCTTTTGGCCTTGGGTCCATCGTTTTGTCTACAGATACGGACCATACATAGAAATTTTAATTATGATAAAACATTATAACGAAGACTAAATAAATCATTACCAATCTTATTGTTTTTTCATAAAAATATAGTTGATGCAATAGATTTTAGTTCCCTGACTTTCAAACGAAAATTTTTCTGTAGTTGTAAGAAGTATATTCCGCGATGCTTTAAAGTCTGTGTTTTGAAGTAAATGACAAGATAACCGTTTAAGGAATGCTGCTAACCAGAAATTTACACGCTTCCTAATTTAACATTATTCCTTTACTAGTATTTTGCACTTTTTGCAAAAAGTAACATTTGTAGATATACTGGTGCAAAAATGTCTAAAAACTCTTTTCTATTTGAGGATTGTAGCTACACTAGTCGTGACAATCGATTTGACTCACGAGTACTTTCTGTGCGAAATTGCTTTTGACATACTCTTAACTTTTGAATACAGAAACAGTTTTTCTGCAGTTAGGTAATCGCTTTGCACTGATTGGGGAAGTATTTTTGAAACTTTTAGGTTTTGGTTGTAAGGCATAGCCATAGCCAAACCACTTATTCAAATTGCAAAGATATTCAATATCGCATCTTAGCAAAGAGTTTTCCAAAAATTTACCGTTTTCGTAGCAATAGTTATTAATTTCAAGGTTACCAACAAAAAAATTAATTTCGATTTTCCAGAAAAGACAAAATGTTTTTAGCTGAGAGTGAATCCTCAATCAAATGCCGACTTAACCAAAAACAATGTCTGACGACCTCAGACAAACCAAATCATGCACGAAAAGTTTTCTACTTCTTTGAGATTGCTATGCACAGAAGATGATAACAGTTGTTATCGAAACGTTTGCAAGATGTCAGTTGTATCGTTTGCTTTGGGCGTAGTATTTATTGTAAGGCTATTTAGCACTCCCGCTTTTCGTGTACCAAATTTGAAATGTAGTTGCTAAAAACTAGGCGCATTTAAAATAGTCCCAATAGTGTAAATGTTCATTCACAAAAACTTTTACTACGCAGTTGGGGCATTTCGACTGCTTTTGTATGCGTCCCAGCTCTGTCCTGCATCGGCAAATGCGCAGCTTGCGAAACGTCGGTGAGCAACAGTTTGCTCTCGATGACGCGGTGGAACAGCTGCTCTTTCTATAAAGAGTCGGAGAGAGTGCATTGATATGACGCTCGCTAAGTATGTTTCTCTAATAGTTTTCAACGACGCTGCATGAGTGCCAGTTTTGCACGCTATAGGTACCAATATTAACCTTCTAGTCTTCCCATGGGTCACGCCGGTGAGCAACGCGTATTTCTTTGGGTGAAACGAAGGATAGACCTATGACGTGTGCAGTTGCTGAGGTTTTGGTTGTTGCATGCGGAGTATTCGTTGACTTTTGCTTGTTGAAAATAGCGCGGTGGATGCGACGCAACTTACGCAGAGGATTTGTTAGAAATGAACGACGACGTTTACTTTTATCGATTGGTGCTGACGTCAGCAGTAACAGTAAGCGCTGACGGTGTATGTGCTGCTATTGTGACTCGCCGAGGGTTGAACGGCCATACGAAGAACGGATGCAGGCAAGAAGACTGCTCTAACCTTGCACTCGCCTTGACACATGGTCGTTAGGTTGCGTCAAGTCTGACAAGCGATTAGGTGGTGTTCCTGCTTCTCTCGGTTTAGGAAGCCGATTCCTCGTGTTGCCCCAGGAGAGCAGCGCAGTGCGGTGTGCGATGCGCAACAGTTGCTGCATTGGGAATCTGGTATGGGTCAATGGAGCAGCAACCGTCAGTGGTCGAGAGACTGGCGTTGAGAACGAACCGAACGTGGTGGCGTCAAATACGAAGCGTTTTGTGGGAAACTCAGCGTAACGATGTCGTTACAGCAAGTACTTAAGTTTTGAAAAGCCTTTTCGGATAAATCGGTGAAAGTTTAGAACAAACATTTTTATTCAGTTATTTTTGCAGTAGAAACCAGCTCCAATTGTACTGCTGTAAAATGGTAAGCCAGGCGTGGGATTTACAACTATTATTCAGAGACTGTAAAGCGAAGGTAATCACTCCAGCATAAAGCCACTGGACTGATGTTTAGTTTGTCAAACTATGTTCAGGGCAGGCTTGGCTTAACGAAATGGTTTACCAGTATGGGCAGCTAGAATTAGAGCACGTTTGGAATCCAACACGTGATTGATCTCCCATATGTCCACAAACTGTAGAAATTTTGGAAGTTTATGCTAATCAGGCTAGTAACTTCAAGCAACGCCGAAAGCTTGCCTGTTTTTGTTTAGCTAATAACAGGTACAAAATATCCTTTTGAGTAGTGCCCATGTAACCGGTAGAACCTTAGCTACACGCTTCGCTCTTTTCAAAGTTTTTACATGAATTGTTATAGTTGATACAATTCCTTTTCAGAACACAAGGCAGTTAATGCTTCCGAAGTTCCGCTACCCTGTACATTCACTTCTTTTGATTGCTGCGCAAAATAGTGTTGCAATGTTGTTTTGTTAATTGATAATATCATGAAAAACCACTAACCACGGCAGTTCTCGAATGTATTTCTTCACTATAGGAGTTAAGTACTGTGTTTTATGCAGGTGGAATCAGGAATAGGAGTGATAAGTCAAGTAGATCTGTAAATATGGTCGTGAACTAAAACTAGTGGAACAAAGACATTATGACACAACTAGCAGATGGAAAACTAAGTGTCGCTGGAAGCAAATCAGCAGAAAATAACATTGGCCAAGCAACTCAGCGGAAGCTATCGCGAGTGCAATGTCAACCAAGCCTCAGTAAATGGCGCATTACAGTTTCATTCGCTGATGCAAAAGATGCAAAAACTTCCTTGCCTTGCCTCGCCTTTTACCTGGCAGTTTTCTTAAACTGTCCGCTTGCTGCATTAGGTCAACTACCTGATCCGGACAGTGACGTATATCGCTGCAGTTCTAATGTAACTGGAAAAAGACGGAAATGTGAAGGCGGGCTTGTAGTTCCTCTGTGGCCACCGGCAGATACGTCGCAGTTGACTGCAGCGGATACTACTGGGCGAGCTATTGTTTTTCTGTTGTCCTTAATTTACTTGTTTCTTGGTGTATCTATCGTCGCTGACCGTTTCATGGCAGCCATCGAGGTGATAACTTCCAAGGAAAAAGTCTTGGTTTACAGAAAGCCGAACGGTGAGGAAGCAAGCACAACTGTTCGTGTGTGGAACGAAACGGTTTCCAACCTTACATTAATGGCCCTTGGTTCATCAGCTCCAGAAATCATGCTGTCGGTGATAGAAGTAATGCGTAAAGGTTTTAGAGCTGGAGAGCTGGGTCCTTCTACAATCGTTGGCAGCGCGTCTTTCAACCTGTTCATCATCATTGCCATCTGCATGTACGTCATACCTGACAACGAAACTCGCAGAATCAAGCATCCCAGGGTATTTTTTGTTACTGCTGTTTGGAGTATTTTTGCTTACATTTGGCTTTACATCATTCTTTCTGTAAGCTCATACGGCGTTGTGGAAATTTGGGAAGGTGTGGTTACTTTCCTTTTCTTTCCAATTTTAGTCGTACTAGCATGGATCGCTGACCGGCGTCTGCTTATTTATAAATACATGCACAAACGATACCGAATGCACAACAAAAAAATCATCGTTGAAACCGAAGCAGACGGTGAACTTGAAGAAAACCAGGCAAACGGTGCAACCGTTCTCAACATGGAGGACATAGGAGAAAACAAATATGACGAGGATGGTGTGGATGAGCACACAGTTCGCTTGGTTAACGGCATGGAGATCGAAGATCCCGAAACCAACCGTAAGATGATGATTCAACTAATGAGGGACTTGAGGAAAAAGCATCCGGACGCCGATATGAACGAACTTGCCAGATTGGCCAGTGCTGAATCACTCAGTAAGCAAACTAAGAGCAGGGCTTTTTATCGTATTCAGGCCACGCGCATGATGACAGGAGCTGGCAACATTCTAAACAAAGGCAGAGGAGACCCGGCGAAATCTGTGAGTTGTCGTGTTATGGTTATCCCTGCATTTTTGTCGTTTCAATTTTTTCTATTGTCGTGCATTACACTTCACTTAGATCTAAAGTGCTAAGGAGCCTTAGCTTGGAAGATTTCTTTGCATACGACAAAAAGACGCTACTTGCTTTGGTAATTTGTGAAGTCCAGTCAGCTCAATTTCCTCCGGTTTCCCATATACACATAGGCGTCCGAGTTTGAAAAATTTCAGGGCAAGCGCAAGTTGTTCAAAAATCCTGAATGGTAAAAATATATTCCATACAGCGAAAATTTTCAGGACAAACTCTGTTTTTCAGGGCAAGCGGCCCCATTCGGATTAAACTAAAAAGTTGTTTTGGGGTAAATTGTTTATTTTTAGGGCAAATTGTTATTTTAAGGGCTAATTGTTTCCGTCCCGCCCCGAGTAAAATGCTTTCCCGTACGCCTACGCATGTACATGCTTATACCTCAAGTTTGATCTTTCTACAAATCAAATAGTGATTGCACAAAGGTCAATATATTAAACGAAAAGAAGGTTTTCTTATGAAATGACAAGCCAGTTTTCCTAAAATACGCAATGTTTAATTGAATACTGTCTATTTAAAGCGAGGATCCCAATCTGGGGTACATGTACCCCTAGGAGTACATTTGCCTATCCAAAGGGGTGCATTTAAGGTTAGCAGTAGAAGAGAAATATATATTTGCATTTCTTTTATTTCCAAAAATGTATTCATATATCAGTGAATATTATCTTCAAAAGTCGTTATATGCTTATTGTTGAATATATCTATGATTAATCATGATAAAATATTTTGCCATAAGATTTTAGGGGTGCATGTTCATCTGTCGAAATGCTGAAGGGGTACATGCTTATCTTTCAAAACTGTGAATGGGTGCATGTTCATCTGTTGGAATGCTGAAAAGGTACATGGTCAGAGAAAAATTGGGAACCCTTGTTTAAAAGCATCGCCAATGCAATGAAACAAGTTCTGTAAACTTTGCCTTCCCTTCAAAAGAAGCTTCTTTTGAGGCACACAACAAGTTCTGCAATATTGCTGTGACAAACAGTACTTTATGAGGGAGCTTCCTGGAACGAATTCCGAATGTATTCTGACTCAGTACTCAGTCTATGGCTTAGAATTCGATTTCTCACACTTCTTCGCCTTTTTTCTGTTCAGGTTTAGGTACAAGAACTTTTGTGATTTAGACATTCAAAAAATTGATTGGACTGAAAATTTAAAAAAAAGTTGCTTACAGTAATTCAAAATTGTTGCTCGCTGTTTGAAGGTTCACAGAAATAGGAAGTTCAATAACTTTGAAGTTGTGCTACTTTTCTGTTACTTCAATTAATGTTGCGCTGTTTGCCATGTTCGGCATCTACAAAAACGTTTGTCTGTCAACCTATACACCAGCCCATGCAATTTATTTTGTGAATTTATGAGTTTATACTAATAAACAGAGATGGCAAAAATGGCCAAACGGCCGACTACCAGTAGTTCAGAGTTTGTATTTGAAGAATTATTTTTCATTCGCGTGGTCTGATTTTGTTTCGGTAGGCTATTGAATGGAAACTATAAAGTAAAGCTTCATATCTTTTGATGAAAATAGAATATTCATACGTGAATTAAAAGTCAAAAGCGCATTGTATGCTTGGAATTATTGAAATGGGATATAATTTGTTCTATTTTTGGAGACACTTCCGCAAACTGCCTTACTAAGTGACCTAGTGGGATAGAGCGCGCAACATTGAGGCTGGTGGTGGTAAGCTCCAGTTCGAATCTCGGCCGGGTCCCGTCGAAGAGTTAAAAAACGGTAATTGCGGCCTTTGCAGCCTCGTGCTTGGCATTAGCAGCAGGGCGCAAGCGAAACCTTT
>JGI24022J15233_10001445_pt1 | contig 19827 bp, 14 predicted proteins | sample Ectturendosymbi2_FD_15233 | JGI IMG/M metagenome (IMG submission 15233) | reverse complement strand
ACTGTGCTCGGTGACGTGAAACAGCAATGCACTGAAGAAGCTGCGATCTTTTCACGGAGCAAGTTTTTGTATTACAATTCTGCTAAGTTCCGGAACTTAAAAAAGAGCAAAATCTACAAACATTTTAAACATCAGAAACAAAGACTTTGCGCTTTTGCTTCGTCTGCAACAAACTCCTAGGTTTTACTCAGCTTTAACTCTGCTTGCTGACGAAGACTAATAACAAAAAACTGCTGATTTTCGACAAATCTACCAGAACTCTTGTACCAAAACGTTCCTTGTTGAAAACCATACCTTTGTGCTATGGGGCGTATTGGGGGGGCGTACACCGGGTACACGTCGCCAGGAGTGTCCCAGTGACTGATCTCGACATGATATCCTTGGACTGCTTTATCTTCCTGCAAAACGATACGGGATGTAGCGGGTATATTGCAATGGTGATGCAGGTTACAACTGCGTTGAGATCGCTAATTACTTGAAAATTACAATACAGGAGTCAAAAAAGCTTTCCACATGCAGAAAAGCATGCGTTTCAGGGGTTTCGATAACTTGAAGAAACGATGTCAGATAAGGATTGCAAAGACTTTTTTTCTTACTTTTGCGTAAGCAAGCATTTGCCATGACAAAAGTATTATCTAGCTTGCCGTTCAACAATCGTACCTCGAGTTGGTTAGACAAAGTACACCTCCATTAGGCCAGAGACCAGCAATGAAAAACTGACGACTAATTAACTTTTTTATGCTCACCGGTTATGCCCGTATCGCAACTTACGCAATGAGAAAAGCACAAGTATCTGGCCTTTTTTACCTTAGATACTTCCGGGCGAGCTTGCCGATCGGTTGCAATCATCATCGTTGCTTTTTCAACAGAAGGTGGGGTCCAAGGTCGTTGTACAGGAGGTAAGTCTGTCGTCAGGTACGCGAACCTACAACAAAAATCGCGAGATCCATTCAAAGATTTCCTTTCATGACACCACTAATGCAGGACAAGCATACAGTCTTGTTTGAAAACTGGTTATTAGTACTTCAGGGTTGGCGAAAATGTCCACCAGACATTCAAAACGAACTGTGTGGATTCAGCTCCACGCGGAATGTTGTTGCTTTAACGTCACATTAAAAAACGAAAACATCTCGCAATTAAGACTAGAAGCTAACCAGTGGTCATATTTCTAATGGGGAAATATTTCGGAAACAGATATGGACTTTTACGAAACTCAAAGACCGTGCACAATATACCTGATACAGCCATTGACTATATCAGAATCTTCTTCGAGTTTGCGATCTTTGTAAAACAGCAAACAATCAGGATTGTCAGTAGAATCACCCTGCAGAAAAAGTTTTGACACGTTTCAGCTATTGTTTATCGCATTTGACAGACATTCGCGCCTCATTTCCAACGTGGCTCCAAACACTGGTGTTGGACGCGGGGCTGCAATTTGGTGAAAATCCGGGCAAAATCTGTGGAATTTTGGGAAAAATGTGTGAATACCTTCGCAAAATCGATGTATGTACTTTAATTTTACGAAAATGGCACCCAAAATCAAACTGCAGACGTAATGCAGTCATTTTTTTGGAGGTTATTTTCTTTGGAGTATTTTTCGGGCCAGTTTGGGGAAATTCGGGTAAAAATCCTTCGCACCCCCAAAAATTTGCCTGCTCCTACACCTATGGCTCCAGATACCAAAATGAACGTACAGTAGCTGATACTAACACAAATATAATATGGTACTGAAGTCTACATATAACTTCAAACAAGTAACATTCCCATTTCAACATCGTTTCACTCAGCAAGTCACAAGGCCCAGGAAAAACTTAACACCCTGTATATTTTCACGCACGACAACATTATTCACTCATCGACGCAAGCTCAGAATCGAAATGGAAGAAAAAGTTCGTTGGGTTCGAAACTAAAAAAACAGTTTTCCGGATCATACGAGATCTGCGCCATCGTAACGGGACGTGGTCAGAGTGCAAGATATTAACCAAGTCTTACGGCTTTCAACATAACGTTTGTTCCATCATGATCCTAAGCATTCACTGAATAAAAACAATGATTTACGTGCAGTCTGACGGATATTTCCTTTGGTATGCCGTCGGATGCGTACGGGGCCCAGTAGGCCCATCTCAGCATGACCGTGACTGGCTGACCTCGGAGCGATGGCATTGATCCTGCGGAAGATCGGAAGATAAAAATGACCGACAAGTTCCGTGCGCGAAACCAACGCGAAGGTAGTGGCGGGCAAAAGACAACTCGAGCAAATTACCTCTGCGTCCCTTTAAAGGGGCCACCCTTCCTTGACGTTCGAAGGCATATCACTAGCGAGTAAGGGCAGCGTTTGTAAGGTTTCGTGGAAAAAAGAAAACAAATCATGGGTGATAGAGTAACGCTGACCTTTTTTGGTAATAGATCGGTTCCAAAATATGAATAACCGTTTTTTTTTACAGATTCACGAAAGTATCGTGCTTCGCTGGTGAATTATTCAAATCGCGAAATGTTTTTTTTTGTAAATAGTGAAAGTAATCGTGCAACTACAGCAAGGTTAAAATAGGTTCAAATTTGATGGCGCAGGTTAGCGCCCCCACTTTCAATTTCTCACCCAAAACGCCCAGTGTGGATAAGCTGCTGCACACTGCACTATACAAACGAACACAATGCTTTGCAGAACAAAATGCATTAGGCAACGTTGATAGTGCCTAAACTAATGCGCATAATTGCGAGCTTGATGAATATTCGCTCCTGAGTCTTTTGGTTTGCTGTGATTTAATCAATTGGACAAATGTGATGTAGGCCTGCACATGAACAATGGCCACAACAGGCACAATCCATTTAGCTTTTCCAGTAACCAGACTGTCCAGCACAACAACTGGTGCATAAAAATCCGAACTCGAGAGCACTGAAAATTCATGACGGAAGGTCTGGATGTAGCAGTGCAACAGCTAAGAAGAACACATAAAAGACATGTACTGAGGGTGTACAAGCCAACTTGCGGGTTTAGCGCAAAAAGATGCTGTCGTGCGGTAGGGTCACCAAAAGTTACCAAGAAACGCACTAACGAACAACTTATTAAATATGCATAGCAGCACTAACTCTTGACCTAACAACAAAATCAAAAGAATGACATAACCAATGACAAATTCATAACGGAAGGTAAAGAAACGCACCGCATGTTTCTTTCCCAACAGCTATAAGCGAAAGTTTCACACAAATTTGAGTTGACTTTCTTAATGTTTTTCGCTTGTTAATTTTTTGACACGGCTATAAAAATATAGTTTGGTAATCCAAGTGGGCTTGCTCCAGGATCAAGTAATTCAATTCAGAGACGAATCGACGCCAAACCACTGCCAAGCCTGCCAGGACTGACACCGACAGTACGACAGTTCCACCCTGGATCTTGAAGATGCTGCTGCAATACGAGCTGCTTACCTGTGATGAACCGCTGCTCGTTCGATGGCACGGAAAGGATGTATTCGAGCTGCATGACGAGAGCGACCATTGGGTCGACTATCATCTCATTCAGCTGGATGCGGCTTCTCAGAAGCAAGCGGTTGCTCGATGTTGTGCTAAATGTACGCCAATAGAAAAACGATCTGAGGCCGGCCAATTTTCAGCAGCGGAAAAGCCGTACAGCTGATAATGATTAATTGTCAAAAACGCTCAAAGCTTGAACGTTGTTTAGTTTTTGTAAATCAGGGTACATCACGATGAAGTCTTTACTTGTTTCAGTTGGATAGACAACACGCACCTTGCGATCCTTGTGCGACAAAGGTATTTAAAAGCTTTTTTCGACGTTCCATCTCATGCACGAAACGTTCTTATTTGCACAGCAAACAACCAAGCGCTGGTTGGAGAAGAATGCATTTTCTCGGATATGGAAATGTTGCTTTCTTTGCACAAACTTGCTACCAACAACCAACTTAGCCCACAGCAGTTTCACCCAGCCTGTTTCAACGTGGTGCACCGAGAAAACTTTTTCGGTCGTCACCTTACGGTGTTTGATTGTAAGTCATGACAGCTTTGTGTGGAGAATGTACGTGAAAAACGCATACAGTGTGAACATCTTTCAAAATACATTCAATCAAGCTTTGCGATTGGAACTTCGTCTCAATTTGGTGATGTAGCTTTGCATTTACAGCCTGTCACTGCGTTTGAACATTAACGGCATCGGTGAACGCACTTCAGATTAGAATCGCTATCGATCTTTCATGCAGTGGGCAGAAGCAAGTTGTGACAAAATAGAAAGCCGCGTGGTCCGGATTCAAAACGGACAGAAAATTGTTAAGAAAAGTGCAACTTCGGTCAAACACGTTTGCATTTACATTCTACACCATCACTTATACTTGATTTTCCATAGTATTTCTTGTAATTGACGCGGGGTTTTGAGGATAGTTCGTGTTGTAATGTTGCACCACAGGCTCGGCAAATTCCACAATTTTTTACTTCAAGTTTTGAAGCAGGACAATTTTACAGCGAAATCCAGTGAAGTTAAGCAGAATATTTAAGAAAGAGACATGTGATCAAGGTTTGGTCACGTAACTGGTTTGAATGAGTTCTTGAAAATGCGCGAAACGACTCACCTGACCATCGATACGTCTTTTCGTTTTCCTTTGCCAAAACTGGCCATTCTGTCCCTTCCGACAATCTCTTCTGGTTCCAAATGGACGTACTGGGGCTTTTGCACGTAACAGTAGCCGTTGTGTACACCTACCTGTTTAAAAATCAAATGGTATCATGCAACATTTTTAAACAGTCCTTCAAAGGTGGCTTCATAATCGGTTACCGGAAGTAATATGGCGTAAGCAACCAGAAAAAAGGAAGATATTTCGTAAACAAACCCAAAACCTCAATAGAACGCTAGTTTACATAAATGTATGCTGAAGTCCATCATGAAAAGACGTGTCATGAGAACATGCATCAAAATACTGGAATCCGTAGGGTGTTGTCAGCAGTCATAAGCAGTGGCGCATAGTGCCAAAGAAGAAGTGACAAATTTTTCCTAATGATTGAGACGCAATAGGAGCAAATATCACGTCAAAAGGTCAAAGAGCTTCAAAAGAGAGGAAACAACGTTTGCAGACTACAGCACTGGTCTTTAAGTTATAAAAAGTTCTGTAAGAAACGAGAAAGCATGGAGTTTTGAAGCGGCATCCCTGCTTACACCGACTGCCAGGGGTTCATAAAAAGAAAAATCTTACAAGTTCACCAAAAAATACAAAACAATCCATAAGTACATGCCAACTTGCAACGACCAGAAGCTTTTCAAACCACGATTTACCAGTTACTGATGTTCCTTACCATAAGCCTTCTTTCTGTGACCACCACGGTCTTGCCGTCCTCAGTTAAATTGTCTCTTTTCAGTCGGTCTTCGTTGACTAAACGACACAATTCCTGCTCAAACTTGTCGACGCTTGTGCCAAGAGTCACTGAGAGTTTGTCGATGTAACTGACATGCGCTTTCAGCAATCGAGGCTTCAGGTAATAGTCGCGACCTGCGAATTAGCGAGCAGCCCGGTGACAGATAATTAAGTCTGACGGCCAGGCCCTTCGCCTGCCAAAGTTTTTAGATGTGCTCAGAGCCGTATCGGCCGCACTCCATACCCCCAATTGGGGAGGGCCCAAGCTGTCACAGGGGGCCCAAAATTCAGTCCCGTCACCACTTAGGCCCCAAGAGAAAGCTTCGAACCCCCAAATTGAAATATGAAGCACTATAAATCAATGAAGTTAGGGGGCCCTTTGAAAAAAAGCGCTTATGCATTACGGTTACTTTGGGCCCTTTGAAAGCAAGCTATTTACTCATTACAACTACTGTTGGGGGTCCCTTTGAAAGCAAAGTGGCCTGCTTATACTGTACATTACAGTTGTTATTGGGCCCCTTTGAAAGCAAGGTACTTTACACATTACAGTTGCAAAGGGGGGCCGAGGCAAGTGCCTCACTTTCCTTCCCTTAAACACACCACTGCATATAACCCTGACAATGATCTTATATGAGAATATGAAACCAATGGAACACGTTGTGTTCATCCCATATGTGTAATTTCTGACCTGATGTGCGATATAAACACTGTAAAGACACTGCCTATGGAAAGAAATCCTTTCTCAGCAAATAATCAGACACTAAGGTCTTACAGAGTAGGCCTATATAATTCGCCTACGAAGTAGGCATCATCAGCTCTTATTCAAATGTAACCAACGTAAAGTTGTAATGCAAAGTTATCTTTATATTATTACACGGTAATGTAAAGTTATACTGTAATGTAAAATTATCTTTATATTATTGAACACACTGAAGTTGCTGATGAATTTATCACTTCGAAAAAACACAGATTTCACGCGATTTTTCATAATTAAACCAAGACACAACAGGTCTCCATGGAAAAAAACTCAGTGGGAGTCCTGGTCACATGCGGCAAGCGCCTACTTACTGTGACTTGAAGTAAACATTTGAAGATTTATTGCCGTGTTATTGTTACGCAATAAAGACCAAGAGTGCAACAATCCGCTAGCAAGTTTCGCAACCTGCCTCTGCAGGCAAAGGATCGGACATGAGCGAACTGCACAGTTGCGCTGAATGTTTCGGGGGCCTCACGGCCACGACTTTGCCCTGATGGGCTTCGCGTTCATTTATCTGGCGCTGCCTACATGCCTAGTTTTATACGAGCAGAAGTCAGACTTCCACTTGATCAACGTGTTTTGTGTAGGCTAGTGACTGTTGTAAAAAATGTAGGCTACTATGTCTAGCCCAGGTATTATTCTCTTCATTTGTCAAGATAGCTTTGGTTCTTACGACGAAAGTTACACATTTGCGCAGCCTGCTGTTTAGACAGCCAGATGGAGTTAATTGTGTAGTTAGAAGAGTCTATTTTGGGGTTGACCCAAAACAGAGCAGCCTAGTGGAGTTAGTGGATTATGGATGGTAGCCGTTGCGTCCACGTAGGCCTTAGTCTATATTTGTTAACATTTATAGGCGATTTGATATGTAATGTTATTAATCTAAACATGTTCCATGCACCAGGAGATTAACAGTCCAGACATCAGCAAGGATTATGCATGCATATTTTCGGCCAGTAAAGCCTATAAAAAGCTCTTTTCGCGTTGTAGCCGTCCTGATCAGTAGCTGTCAGCACAGCTCTGAAGGCAGCGGTCCGCTCAGGACGAAAAGCTGTCAGACNATAAAACAAACTAACTTGTACTGATGACGTCNGTGTACTTCGGGTACGTGTGGCCTCGCCTTAATGCGCATGCGTTATAAGCATATTTCNCTTAAGCTCATGGCAAAGTTTATCAATTTGCGCTAATGAAANAAACGTTCATGGNGGCACACATGCTTTGACCGGGGTCATGTTTGCTCTTTGGTAAAAATTTTTTTGATAACTGAACGACAGGATTGATTCTGATTTCTTGCAATTTTTTTACATCTGCATTTCATTACGCATCTCTAAATAATCGCCGTCAATTAAATGACAATGATTTACGACCTAATTCTTTTTGCTAAGCTCGTTCAAAAATATGAGTTGGAAACTACGAGGCGATTATGGGTATTTGCGGCAAAATATTCATAATTAATTTGCACAATCGGAAAATGCTGTTCATGTTGCGAATTAAAAATGTATTTTCAGAATGTCTAGCCCCCTGCACAAACATGAACGCCCCCAATGGAAGACTTTCTGGCAACGGTTCTGCCCTGGCTCGCAGACACGGGGGGTATTCGGGGGAAGTTATATTTTTTGTTCCCCACATTTGTTGTGCTCAGAAAAATTTGTTTTTGAACACATGCTAAAAATAAAAATCTCTCCCCCCTAAAAGTGTATTTTTCCCCCCAAACCGTAAAACCTGGCTGCGGGCCTGGTTCTGCCAAAATTCTGTGTGCAATGAGGACATTTTGGTTTGAAGGCCATTTGGCCCCGAGATATAGCATAACGTCGAAATATTTTTTTATAAATCACCATTAGGGGGGGAATTTTGGGGGGACCAGAGTTGAGCTGATACGGCACTGGATGTGCTTACACGTTGGGCGAGGAGAGGGAAGCTAAAGAATCACATAACAGTTTATCGAAGCGTTTTATCTCTACAACAGTTGCCTTATATATTGCCGTGTAGAAATGCGAGGGTCTTGAATTTCTTTTCAACGGGACTTGGCTTGTGGATGACGCCAGTAGCGACGTATCTGCCAACAACGTCACGCAATAACAAATCGCCAGCAGACGTACCGCCGTCTCGGTGAATTGTTGAACGCAAAGATAAACTGCGTTTTCATTGTTGAGTGTCCCCTGCGTACGAGTTTTGCACCTGCGACCTTTTCGCGAAACTAAGTTAAGCCATGAACGCACTATCGCATGCCCACTAACAGGACTACCTCGAGCTCTCTGCTCAACAGCACTCGACAGAACACAGACATGAAAAGCTTCTAGATTACGCGGGCATCGTCACAACAACGGCGTTTGAATTGTTTTTTTTCTAAACACACTCTGGGCTTGATTTATCTGTGCAATATAAAGCGGGTGAAAAAGTAGTACAAAACTTCAACACAAGTACGAATTTTTCTGGATTTGTCTCCGTCACTACTTAGAAGCACTAATCAGAGGCGGCCACAGGCACCAGTTGCTTCAAACCAATGTGTTTTAGCCATACCAACAACTACAGTCGAGAGGATATTTTGCAACTGCTGATTTTGTTCATGTCCATATTCAGTTGATTGCAGTTAGATTTATTGCTGTTCATTACGGAAATAAGCAATGGGATAAGTAGTGTCGTGACACCAAAAAGTTTCAAATATCATTCAGCGAGGCGCTGCCATTTCCTAAAAACGATCTTGAGTTTTTCCAAAACACCTAAATCCCGCTGCGTTACTAACAAGTTGGTAAAAACAGGGTTCGATTACATTTCCTAATAATTTAATTGCAATTATAAGCAACACGCCCCTTTCAAAATCGAAAACGTCAATCGCAAGCAACGAAATGTGCGAGGAAACTTATTCAACTGCTGAACAACTCAAAATAACACTCGATCGATCAAAGTCACTACCTTGCGAAGTCTTGGAGAAACTTTCGCTGAGGCCGGGCACTCTGTCGTCGGCGGAAAACAGGACGTTCTCGGGCATCAAATGGATGGCTGGGGCGAGCGCCGCGTGGCGACTGACAGCGACTGTCATCTGGCATCCAGGTACGTGCTTTAGAGCAGGGTCAACTGCGCATGCAACAGAAGAATGAGCAAACAGATCGTTATGAGTGGAATTTCAAAATAAAGCGGACACTTCGTGTTTACGCAGGTTTGTTGCAGCTTGACAAGCTAATATTTTATTGAAACATTCTGCCCATATTTTTCGAATGTTTCTGCTGATCATTAGCATTAAATCAATCTGTGGCAGTGTTCTTGCCGAAAAAATCAAATTTGCACGCATTTTGTTCTGTTTTTATGTTGGTTATTGACAAAGTCGCGTCAAGAACAGATAGGTCTTCGAACCCTTTGTGTGCTACTTTTCTTGCTGAAATTTACTCAAGTTTGCAACGCCATAACTCGCCAGCCGATTGAGCTAGAGAGCTATGGAAATCCTTCGAAGACTCGGAAAGTCCTGTAGTTAAGATTTTAAAAAATTGAGAAGCTTTGGATTTTTTTTTGTGGGTGACGTCACAATTGGGGTAGGTTTTGCGTTTTTTTGGATGACTTATCGGGCCCTGGGCGCCGACGCAACGAATCCATTTCGTGGCGACAAACTAATCTGTTGTTTCTGGGCCATAACTTTTGAACCAGAAACGTTAGGAAGTCGATCAAGGGCTCTAAAGACTCGTATTACAGCCTAGTTTCCAATAGAAACTTGAGCCACGAAATCGGCACAAGGCAGTTGCTGTTGGGAGTCCTTGTAAAGCAGAGCACCTGCACATTGCTTGTGAATTAAATATAAATTTTCAGAATGTCTAACCCTCTGCACAAACACGAACGCCCCTATGGAAGACTTTCTGGCGATGGTTCCGCACAGGCCAGCAGACACCGGTAAGCATTCGGGGACAGTTGCCCCCAAATCATTTTTGCGTCCCACCAAATTTTGTTGTGCTCAGAAAATTTTTTTTAAACATATGATAAAACTAAAATCTTTCCCCCCTGAAAATGTATTTTTCCCCCCTTAGCTTGAAACCTGGCTACGCGCCTGGTTCTGCCAAAATCGTGTCNGCAATTAAGATATTTATTTTGAAGGCCATTCGGCCTCGAGATGTAGCATAACGTCGAAAACTTTTTTTTTTATAAATCACCATTACAGGGGCCCCTGTAACCATTTTGGGGGGGACCAGACTTGGGCTGCTACGGAACTGGTTGTGTAAATTAAAACTTTTTGGTTAGACGTCAGGTACCCACAAGAAGCTATATTACGAGAATAATTTTAACCACTGAAAATTTTTGGACTTGTCTTAGACCTCAATTATTTTTTTTCTCACCCTAACCCGACACACTTACCTAAATACGAATCCCTAAGCCCTAATCATCAGTTTTCTCAGCGTATTTGATATGCACAATATTACTGCATACTTACATGATATTACTGTATACGTACATGATAGCGTGAAGCCAGAAACTTCGCTTGACGCCGGTTTGGAATCCCATTAAGACACACAAGGCTTTGAAATGAGTACGTTTGTTACTTGCTACTGTTCTAGCCTCGTGCTTGGCATTAATGAAAGGACAGGATAAACTTCGATGAGGCAGTGTTGCCCGAAACTCGACACCGTTGCAATATTGTATTCGCAAATGTCCGGTGGTCCGCGGCGCAGAGAAAACGGTGGCAGGGGCCACAGACTCGTAACATACGAGAGATACAAAGCGAGTTCGAAAGGAATTATTTTTGTAACACAAGTGGGCAGGTATTAGTTTGTGAAGCACCATAAAAAGCAAATCGGGAATTTGTGAACCTTGGTCGCTAACTTGTTCTCCATTCCATCTAACAAATGCTCACTCAGTGTGATGGGCACGATACAGAATGTCTGTTGTATTTTCAAACCGTAAAAAAGCGGAAGACCACCGACGTATCAAAGAGCAATGGGATGGGATGCTTTATGTTGCTCAATGTCACAAATATGCGCCAAAGCGAGGACTTTGTTAATGATGCACTTTTGGTGCAAACCTTTTAAACCAAGTCGTGGCTTCAAAATGGTGGCCTTGGAAATAATAGGATACGCATCGTAACCAGTCTTTTTCATCGTTTGAGCGAGTTCTTTCAATCTATTGTACTGTTAGGCCGCACTAGACCTCGGGGCGCATAAACAATCAAAACGAAAGACGGTGATATACAGCGTGCAATGGTTCAACAGCAAGAAATTTTTAACAATTCACCTTCAAGGGGATCCTGCATGTAGTGCAGTGCTCTCGGCGAGCCCTGAAAGACGTCTAATCTGCAATACAAGCGGGAGCTTTGAATCTTGCAATCTGTTGTGTGAGTAATCATATGACAAATGATAGCAGACGCAGCCCGAAAAATACCGAAACAAAAGGTAGTACAGACATCCTTACGTAACCAGGGCATACTAATTACGTATGACGGTGTAAGGGGGAAAAAACTCTGCACATTCACATTCGCAGAGGGTTTGGATTAATGCTAAAAGAAGCGAAGCTGCCATCATTGAACACAGCAGCTTGTTATGATATGCTTTGTGGCCAACATCAATCTTTTCACAAACCATACCATGCGGTGTTAAAATACTGGTTCATGCAGCTCCTCTGAGATGGTGAGAAACTTTTGACAACAAAACAACAGTGGCTATTGCGATGCTGCAAACTTCCAGCTGCTGTACTATGCGAAAATTGATCTAGCTTTGTTGGTCACCACGAGCTTTGAAAGCGAAATGAAACTGCGTGGTCCACATCTGACTACCGTATTCCATTCCTTAACATAATTAGCATTTTCCAAGAAAGTTAGCCCATTTTTAATGCTGCATTCACTGATCCGTAGAGCACCTATAAAATTAACATTAATCACTTTTTCGTTTCCGGGTTGCCGTCAGCCACGTCCTTCATCTGAGTTCCGGCAACGAATGGACGCAACAAGCTCCACCCCAGTGAACGTTGCTTGGGGGCAACGTCGTCGTTTGGCAAAGGATTTTTTGCTGTCTGGTAACCGACCACTTCGATCGCGAATACAACGTTGGGATCAACGATCGGCGTGTGGAAATACGCCACCTGTTGAGAGCAAACATACATGAACAAGAAGCTCAGAACGTTATACACAGGTGGATTTGACCGCTTAGACATCTAGGCTGTTTCTTTGCGTCCGTAAGCTCAGCAAGTACCGACTTAGTACATGTAGAATAGCTTCACATTTTTGCACAAACTTTGTTAAGAGTGCATTTCTCTCGTCTCCAACAACAGCATTTTGCGAACCCGACTAACATTGACACAATTTTATAAACTACAAAGAGCGTTCGAAAGACCGGGGTTGTAGTAGTGAAGAAGTAACAATCTCAAAAAGTGGGTTGAGCAGGCGCCACTAAAGCTGCAAGACTGTGGTTCGATTCTCACACGGGTCATACCGATGATTTTTAAAATGGTTTCTGCGACCTGTCCAATCCCGTGCTTGGCTTCAGTGGATGCGTGCAGGAAAGTTTCACACGCGAAGCTGCCATTCACTTTCCACCAATGCAGCATTCATTACAAATGTACCCGGACCCGGAGTAAGCGGATATGGGCGCCTGCATATTACTCGTGACACTCCAAAAGTGAGTTCAAAGCGAGTATAATGAAATGTTATTCTTAATTTCAACAACTTCGCAATCTACGGTATTTATAGGGCACAGCGCGTTCATTACGCAACAACGCAAGTAGGGAAGGACTGAGCCAAGGAGAGCTGTATATTTCGGATGCATTTCAAACTTTTATGTAACTGGCTTCTTATGCATTCCAGTTGGCGCATGCAAATAAGATACAGCATCGGCGACTGGGACAAATACACAAACCACAAATGTTTAAATCATCGTTAGCAGACGAGCAGCCTCTTGGAATAAATGAACAAAAATTTGCAATAAACTTTAACTACTTTCGTTTCATCGTCGGCTCTTAACGAGGTATCTGAAGCACAACTGGTTTGTGCCAATTTCTCGCATCTCAAAATGATTTATCAACTGTTGAGCACATTTTAAAGTCACTAGATATGCCGACAAACAATTGATAGGCCAAGACATGGTCAATTTTTAACTATTTTGCGCAAGGCTTAATCGTATGGAGGGGAAATCATAACTGCAAAGCAACCATAAGAGCATTAAAATCAGCAAAATATCGGTAAAAGCGACAAGAGAGTATGCAGGATATAGCACAGATTTTAGCACAATTACGTAACGCCTATTTTAAGGATTCCGGTCAGCACTAACTTCATTGAACGCAATCGATGGCTGATCTGGAGGACCTTTAGTCTTCTTGCTGCGCCAAGTTTGCCCCACGAAGCGACGATATAACACATCGAACATGCTCACTCGTATCTGGTACTCAGTGTTGTGCACGTCGAGGGCATTCTGCGACAATCAGAGAGGGTACGTCAGATGAAGCTGTTTTTTGCTACATCACTACCACATGATGACGTTGCAACAAGCGCAAGCAAGAAGTTCTCTACTAAGTTGCAACAGCTATACAGCCAAGACCACTTGGGGAAAGAATGAGAAATTAAAAAAATTGGAAACGGGCAAGGTCTGTCATGTGTGTGAAGGCGTTTGTTTTGGACAGCAACTGAAGCAGCAGTGAGGAAACATTAAGTGCATGTATACCTTATTTAGGGAGGTTAAAATAAATCACAAACGTGATTGACAAAAAACGCAAACAAATACCTGTAGATGGTGCCCAGCCACGATGAGAAGTCTATTAAATGTAATCCGAAAACACGAGGCTTTTTCCACTGAGGCAAAATGACGAGTTTTAGGTATTTGAAGTGATCCCTTGAGGGCAGCAATCCGTGAGGAGTGCATGCTTACGTTGCGGCCTTTGTGACTAAATGCTTTCCTTGGGCTTTTATTACCAACGGTTAAATCACCGCCATTGTCAACACTAACGGTTTTGGACACCTGACGAAGCTGTCGATAACTTGTATCCGTTGACCTCTCTGCTCTTGCTTGCATTACGCTGCAGTGAAGGCCAACCCATTAAAAGCAAAGAATGTGCTTGTAAGCAAGACCTTCTAGAGAAAACAAGCCTTGTTTTAAGTGTTGTAATCTGGACTTTAGGTCATCGTTGTTTCAAAACCTTGCTCGCCATTTCCAACTGCAGTAGCTTATGAAACTGCTGTTAACAGAAACGTTCCACGACGTATGGTGCTTAGATCTAGAAACCTGCAAAGCCTTACAATGTGACTTCAGAGCAAAAGCTTTACGAAGTTTCAACAACTTAAGCAGTGTTAAGAGTGGAATTTTACATTTTTCCAGTTGGAAACTGACCTGCCTATAGAACAGGGGTCACATTTAGCAAAAAACATGGCGTTCAGGTTTGCTCTGCTAGCACAATTACCATGCTCTGTCGTGACCAGGAATTTCAACCGAACAACCTGAAGCTTCGCATGAATAACACCGGGGCGAGGTCGACACGAGCTGCTGGGCAATAGGCAAGTTTATCGCACAGTTACTGGCAAACTGAATGAAGCTCTCAAACAACGGCCACTTTTTACGATGGCAGCAAGAAATCAAGCGGAAACGCCGAAAAGTTGTCTACGATTTTCTGCAGAGCGATCACACGGACGTTCATTTCATCGAAAATTAACGATCATCTCGTGCACCTTTGCATTAGCGCTGCTGAACGGAACATGCACTGAAACAAGATTGGGACGCTCATATTTTAACCATACAAGAATCAAACCCAAATATGGATTGCTTCAACTTCAACGCTGACAAAGGAGCTGTTGCACAGGGAAGTTTCATTAAATTGGAGGCGCTAACAAGTTGGATCAAATAAAAAATATTTTCAAGCTTCCTATCTTGTAAAAAAACTATTTCCTGGCTGACAAAAACTCAGGAAAATCCCTCGTGCAATGAAGGCAAGCTGTCAAAGCTGTTTCAAACAGGACAACGTCGTCCAAAACCAGGCATCAGTAAATAATGGCAGTCAAGGCCGGCTCTTTCACACTCATCTTGCTGTCTGATGAACTGCCATATCCACAATGCACTAATGCGGAAAATCGGCGGCGCTTGCTACTACGTGAAAAACGGAGCGAAAAACGCTGAATGTAATTGTTGCCGGTTGTACGCTCGACTTGCTAACTGCTCAGCTTAGTGTTAAGATGTTTCTGGATGAACGAGCGATTGGTTTCAATCAAACTCTTTTCCATCTTTTTGCCCTACATCGTTTTTCAAATTTTTGTCGTCTCAAACGATGAGAAATCAAATTATAGCATATATTGCAAATCAAATTCGTTCAGTGTATAAAATTACACTTTCGTGCATTGAAACTTAAAGAGAATAACGTACAGACACGCGCGCATTCTCTGCTACAGTTTTACCTCATTCCGCGAATAAACACTCAATTTAAACAATATTTCTCAGTAAGTAGATTGCATACAAGCGGGATCTGCGTTGAATTTGACCGATACATCAGACCCTACCCCTCAACACTTTTGAGGAGCAACTCTAAACAATTTATAGATTTTTGTACTGGAAATTTTCATGTAAATAGCCAAAGGCGTCAAATCCGCGGATTCCCATGCAAAGCGTTGATTTATTCATTGTAAACCTTCGGGATGAAAAGTTTTTCTGAGAGAACTAATGGACGTAGTTTTAATGTCGTCGAAGATGTTGATGGAAGTGAGACAAAGCTGTCGGTTGTCTGCATTTTAAAAAACAGGGACACATTGCTTTAGTTAATGGGTTCACAATTGAGACGCTGCGAAACTGCAATGGCGTCGCAAGTTTATATCCAGCCTGTATCCATTCTGCATCTCAAGCAGTTCTCCAGATTTATTCCATTTGCTACTTCGTACTTGTGCGAAATCGGCGTTTCCGCTGTTGCGATAATAAAGCCAAGTGTCGCTCCAAAAATAAGCGTCGAAAGAGAAATGCACTTAGCTGTTTCAAACATAACACCGCATTTTGTACCACAACAAGCAAGTTCATGAATCACATTAAATAACTATCCGCGAATATTTTGTGTGCAATGCGTCGTTTGATTTTTATGCATGCGATTAGTGCGTCGGCAGTTCATGCAAGTTGGGAACCACTGCATTAGCTAATCTTCCACACAGTGGTAAAGTCTGCTCCTTGAGAGTACTTTACCACGCACGAGAGACTTTGACAACTACTGGTCAACAAAAACATTGTTTTCTTGTATGGACTTTGAAAGCTTATTTAGGGTAATTTTGGGGTACAGAATCCGAATCTTAGCTCAGATATCCTCGTAATCTGTATGTTCCATATTAATGGATTATGCAAAAGTTGCTATGAACTCGCTAATTCCACTCTCTCAACGAGACTAAAGATTTTGGTTCAATGCTTCGTACGAGAAGTTCCCACTAAGTTTGAAAAAAAGCTGTTACCGGAAAAAGTAGTACCCTTAAAAAAGGTAATTTTTCAACTTACGTTTGACTGTAACAGCATTAGTTTCACGACCGTTTCAGTTTTATTATTGTGTTATAGGTCCAGCAATTTACAGGATAGTGTTTGTGAAGACTTTGCCCTGAATCTTCCTCACGTTAGGTAGTAAACATGTCTATGACTTCCAAGCGAAGGAAATGTTGCAGTAGACCCAGATATTTTCTGATATATGTGTGGTTGCTTCACTTTACCACCTCAAAGACGCAACGTCTGTACTTTCATCAGAAGACTGTACCTTGCTATTTCGGACTCGTACCACTTGGTGATCAGGACAAAAATTGGTCTTCTTACCAAGTTTTCACAAATGTGACAAAACACTGAGATCGTGGTCTGAAGGAAAAAAACGCTAAGTTCAATTTTGGTGTGCCAATGATTTCGAAGTAACCGAAAAACCACGTAGATGATTGTTCCTTCTGCCTTGTAAACATTAAGGGATGCAATGAGAAAAACAAACAACAGTTACAATACTCCACCATACAATCTGCTCTCCACAGTGATAAAATATCCATTTTCACTAAACTCTTCGACATTGATGAGGGCGAGTTTACTTCTTTTAAGTTTTCATTCACTTCAGTGTATGACGAATGGGATGCTGATCGAGTTTGCTGTATAGTCAGTCCGATTTGAGCGATCTGATCCGATATTTACATTTGCCAAAACAACCTGTTCTAAACTGCTGGCTTCCAAGCTACAGGAGAAACGTCTTATGGCCAATGTCAACACTTCAGAGACGAAAGCGAGAAAGAATTGCCATTGTGATGGCCAGCTTCTTCACTGCCCAGATGTCCAGGGCCTTCTTCTTGCTAGGGTTTGCCTGAATATCATTCAAGTGATAGGTGACTTTTTATTGACAGCTCAAAAAGTCTGAAATGCATCTTACTCCATGATGGTAACAGGTACGAATCCATCCCTAAAAGACATTTCGTCATCCTGAGGACGAACTACGCAAATATTAAAGTTGTGTTTAAAAGATTGCGACCACCAGTGATTGATTTGTTTTGACACAGCCCAATTTTTGTCCTGATCACCAAGCGCTACAAGTACAAAAGAGCAAGGATTTGAAAATGGTCAATCTCGTTTTGGGACAACAAGGAGGTTACACCTAATATCCCTGTAGTTTATGCTACTGGAATAGTAGAGTAGGGTCCCAGGTTGCCCTTTTTAGGCCAAATTTCAGAAATCTGGCCTCATTTGAAGTTGGTTGGCCTAAAAAATTTCATATAGCCTTTTAGCTTTTTTTCTGGCCTCGTCTCATGTTGATCGGCCTTGAAATATTCATTTGGTCATTTTGCTTTTTTATGCTTAAAAAAGCTTCCTCTGTGGAAAAATATGTACTATTTCAATTTTTTTGGCAACACGTTTGCCAATTTTTGTGATAAACTCTGTATTGGATCGACGCCCATGTTCTTATTGTCGGTAAGGTTTAAGCCTTAAGGGATGCAAGATTTAAAATAATTTTTGCATACTCACTGGAACTGCATGCACTGTGTAGTGTGTTGTAAGCACTAACCAGGCTCAATGCTTGCAAACAGGTCTGTGTCACCGCGATATAATTGCGGCAATGACATCAAGGAAGTGGAGGGGTTCTTATGATTACTGTCTTAAGTACAGGGGTGAATAGGAGATGACTTCCATATCGGTGCAGAAAGTTGCTGATGAATCAGTATGCAAAGCACTTTGTCAGTCACTTTCTGTTTCTTCCACATAAGTACAGCATCAGTGGAAGTCTTCAGGTTGGTGAGTTTCAGTCAACGATTTCCATGCTTGATAACTTCATGTCTAACAGGCATCAAGTGACTTAAAAAAGGAGCCACCAAAATGATTTGATTGTTTGCCTTTTTCATAACCCAATAAAGACAGTCTAATACCATCAATAATATCCAACATGCCTCAGCAGTACTCTTCACTTCATTTAAAACTGGTGCTACAACTCTCCATGCATTAGGGGAGGATGCCCACCACTCTAATGGAATTCAAATTGCTCGAATCTTTACAGATGTTTGGAGACACCTGACTGGAAGCAGCAAACAACTTCTGTACTTTCCATTCCCAATAGACAAAATCCTTAATTTGGTTTGTACATCTCAACATATCTGTGGGGCTTTGTGGAAAAAAACTTTAAATGTGGGAAGTATCCAAGTTGTGTTACAATCAGCAGCAAACACCTTAAATACACTGAGTTAAATGCATTGCTTTTATCTGCGCAGTACAATAGAGATAAATGCATTGCAAAAGATCAACCAATATTTGTAAGTGAGACACACTCAACTGGTTGCACAATGATTAAGTTGTATGAAAAAAGTAATGGAATAACTGGTAGGTACATGATAAAATATACTCTTTTATGAGGTGATTGGCATGGTTCTACTACATTTCTTGAAACTGAGTGACAAGAGGTTTATGGTGTGTTAATCTTAGAGATATTGCTTCAATCAATGGGTGATACAGTCAGTGTCTTCTTGAAGCATAAATATATTTATGCTGATTGCTTTGGCTGCGATAATCTGAATGGGATAAAGTGTAATTGCAGCAAGTGAATTTAAACATACTCAACATCAAACTGGTAGTACTGTTGGGTCAACTTAATTCTTTACTTAATATTAATAAGATCAGTGGTCAACTGATTCACAAAGTACTTGCCAACTGTGCCAACCCAGTAATGGTCAGAAACTTTAGTTGATATCCAGCAGATGTGGGATTGTCAACACGATCTCTTGCCATTTCAACATCCCTCCATTCTGAGATAACATCACTCCATCCCTTGACCGTCATTTTGACTTCTTTAGCTCACCAGCACTGAAATAAAAATTTCAATAAACATTTAATACACAGACAGGTGTTTTACTACAGTATCTATAAGAACTTAAGAAAAATTAGTTGTCTAAAACATGCCAGCATTAATGTCACACAACAGACTACACATTAAAAAATGAGTAATGATTGTGATTTCATAATAAGTACAAAGAATAATGAAGATAACTGGTTTCCAAGGTGGGATGCCAATAACCCTGCATGTAGAAACTTGCAACCTAGGAATATGTAAGATGCTGAGAAGGAAATTATAAAAATTTTCACTAAGAGACCATTAGAAATGATATTACCTCTACAAAATTCAGCCTTCATCAAACTGACCAGTTTGTGGAGATGTAAGGTGCTCATTGAACTTCTTGCTACAGGTGTGCAAGTTCATTGGTAAAACTTTAGGAAAGTGTTCAAAAATATGTGGTTTATAAAAGTGTGACAGTCTATTTTGCCAATGAATGCTATAACGATTCCATTGCATGATGTC
>JGI24022J15233_10001442_pt1 | contig 19837 bp, 14 predicted proteins | sample Ectturendosymbi2_FD_15233 | JGI IMG/M metagenome (IMG submission 15233) | reverse complement strand
CGGTTTTCGCCGGTTTTTGGGTCCTCCTGGCCGCCTGTAGTGCGTCAGCGCTTGTTCGTCGTTTGTGGAATTCACCACAGCTGATATGTCTGCAAGAGAAAAAGCTTCGTGACCGAACGGCAGCCTTCCTAAATTTCAACTTTTTGACACAAATTAAGAGAATTTCAATAGATTCACCCAAAATAATCTTTTTAGTCAAAACGTTCCTTGACATGCAGCAAGAGACGAAGTCAGAAGCAAAAAATGACTTAGAAAAACGACCAGTTAGTGGCATGAAAGTCACGTGCAAATGGTCTTTAACTAGCTAGAAAAGGACAAACGCTGACAACACATACCATCTTCAACCGCAGCCTCTTCCCGTATAGGTTTGCTGTGAGAAACAAGGGGAGCCTGCAAACCAGATTAGCACCGATTGTAAATGCTGTTGACGATGTCGTCACAGTTGTTGTAATACCGAACACATTTGTGCACTTCATAGTTGAAAAGCACTAAACATGCTCGCCTCACCTCACACTATGAATCACCGAATATATCATTGGCGCAGCTTTCCTTTTACGGAATATACGCCTATTACTCCAACTCAGAGAAACTAAAGAAAAGGCTCAGCTCAACTCCCACTTTGCATAAGCTCTGTACTCGCAACTATCGCAAATTATACGTTTTTTGACTCTAAGACTTCAGAAAATCACGGTGGTACCACCATTCAACCGTCTCATTTAGTTTGTATCCGAGTTAAAAGCGTATCAACAAACCTGATAAAACACCAAAAGTTTGTCAAAAGCGTATAATCACAAATTTACGAGAGAAACGCTGCCTCAATCCATCCTCGTGACAGCACTGTCGAAATTCCAAATCAGCGCACTGCGGAGCTTGTCTAACCAGCAAGAACTCAAGTTTACCACAACAAGAAGAGACTGCACATGCGCGGCGGCTATGACATCGCGGCGATGACATCCTTTGGTCGTGTTTGCGCACGACAAACAGAAGCCCACTGTTTGACGATCGCAGGGGCATATTAAAACGCATCACAAGCCCGCATGTGACGTACACCGCAATTCGTTCCATTGGACGACGTGGTGCGGCGTCGCGGTCGATCGTCGCGCAATCGTGTCAGTCAAAAACCGGGATGCATGGCTGNGTAAAACTCACTTTCGATAACTGCTTCGGCGCTATACAGTTTACTTAAAGTGCCGCGAAAACTTCAAAAATTCAGTGAAAGAAACTACGGTGTCTAATTGAATCGAATACACGCAAGGGGTTTTTGATGGCTGCGTTACTTTCGAAACAATGAACTTGGGTTGCGTCGCTGCAAGCACCAACAGGACACTTCGAGGTCATGAGGCTGTCATTAAACTGCAGTGCACCAAACACAAGTTATGACAAACAACGTCACCAGTGGAGCTGGTCGCTTAACCGAGTTTCCCGGAGTAATCTTCGATTTCGTTTTGGCAGCTGCCGGCACTTTTTCGTCTGCTCAAAAAAAACAAAAACTAACTTTTTTCGATGGTTACGGAAACAAATACATTGTATGACAATCGAGGTACGCCATCGCGGCTGCCACAAAGGACAGGCACAGCACGAACACATGCGAACAACAACGCAAGAGTTAAGAAATCTAATTCCTTTTTTCCACTTGACAATCAATCATGAACCTGCTGATAACTGAACGAGCGACATCTTCCGGCCGTTCTTTATCGAAGGTAAACATCTACTTCAGCACGTTGTCTAGGAAACGCAGTGCTAAAGTTTCCGAACACGCAAGCTGTGATCGTATTCAAATGTGTTTTGGCGTTTCCTCAGTAGCAATACACATGTTGGAGCTGACGAGCTGGGAAAGTAAAGTCAACGCCCGGATCGTATCGGGCTATGACTCTGGGAAATTGAAACCAACTGCACTTCCACTGACAACGTAAACTAGAAAAAAAATAGTCGGAAGTCGATCTTATTGGCGTGTAGTTAACTAAAAATAGAGCTCTGATATTTCCAACAGCGCCGACTTACGTTATATTTTTACCAGGAATCACGCCTACGACGAAGCGTGAGGCTCTAACGTAAAAGCAGAACAAACCTGGCTGGCTGTTTCATATCACGATGGCAACACTGCAAGTTAGATGACGCGCTGGCGCTGGCAAAGAGACTAGTGTGGAAGTGTCGATGCCCGACAGAACCGTTACAAACAATCTAACGCCGCGCGCTCGCACATCAATGCTCGATCACGAGACAGGGCATGCGTCATTGCGTCATAGTTCGGTGCAACCGCGACCGGCGTACACTTGTTTTAACGGATTGCTGACCAGTCGGCATTCTGTACCGCGGTTTAGTGATCCTATTAGTTTCAAGAATACATTGTAAAGGTGCCAAGCGAAGGTTTGCTGCCAGAACTGAGCAATACACAAAAGATTAATCACAGAATAATTAAAACTTATGAAGGAAGCCTTCAGTCTAGTGCCATTTGTATTTGAACTAAACAGAAAGGTACGTTTCCCTGCTGACGAACAAACGACCAAAAAAAAGCTTGAAAAACAATTATTTCATTTTATAATGTTTCACAGTAGAATTAACATCACTACGATACGTTTCAAAGGGTTGGTGATACACCAGCCACAAACAAGCGCAGGTTCAAATATGTTAAATTAAAACACACTGCTACATGCTTCCACCTGATGGTTTTCTTGTGTCGGTTTTCGGCTTCAGAGGCTTGGCTTCAGGTGACTTGATGTCAGTGGCTTCTTTGGGTGTTGATTTCTACACCATCATACGAACAAGAGTCAGCACACTCTTCGATCTGTTTAAGCGCTAAAACTGCGACACATACACATTCGTCTTGCATGCACATCCCCATCAAAACGTCAGGGTGCGACATTACGAATTACGGTCCTATGCGGCGCAGCAACACTTTTTACTCCCATCACAGATTAAATTGGGCGTCGGTTTCTGAGGGGTCAAAACTTTTAACATCCAAACAAAGGCACCGGACGTCACTGGAATCGGCAGCAAAAACCCATCTGTTCGGAAAGATGGGCCAAAACCGATCTTCAATGTTCTTCACTGGCCTTAGACACTAAGAGGTGTATTCATACCACCACTGCTTCACCGATACCGTAACTGAAATTTATCAACAATCGGATACCGACATTTCAAAACTCCAGGAACTGTTTGGGTAAAAGTTTAAACAAAGAATCTTTCAAAGTCAGATCGGGGTCGCAGTAACAGGCAACTGCTTTTGGATCATGTCTCGCTCACGTTTTTTTCTAACATGCTTTTGTTTTCTTACAATAGCATTGTCCCAACTACCATGGAAATCATGATCAGCACCAACAAAGTGCCGCTGATAACCTTTAGCGCCCTGCGCGGTTTGAAATTGTTTGTCCGCTCCCGCCCTGCAGACTTCTGACCCGCACGCCCTCCACACCCGTGCCCACACCGCACTGTTTCCCTCCCAAACTTAAACACGTCACTGGGTGCCTGAAGAACACTAAGATCTTATGCATGTGTTTCATCGCTAGCGGCAATTCATTCAGTGGTTCATTTCAAAGTCACGCAGAAGCTCTTTAAAAAACACTGTAAAACAAAAAACGTGAAATCTTTTAGACAACCTTCAGCGCTTCTTTGTCAGAACACTGCTTGAAAAAAAGTATGTGATTCACTGACGAACTCCTCAAATTTCCTCTTGCTATTCACGACATGACCATCGATACTAAACACTCGTTCATTAGCAGCGCTAGTTGCCATCATGCAGAACGTGTTTCTTACAAGATCACTGAAATCTGGGAGCTCCTATCTGTGGTTTCGCCACCACTGGAGAACGTCTCCACACTTTTGTACCACAAGCTCTCTGTGGCGTTGAATTTCTTGATCATGAAATTCAACGCTGTTGAGTCAGTCTCAACGAATCAACATTCAGTTACCCACACAGAATTTCTTATCCCGCGCCCGCCCCGCTCGCGTACCAACAATCAATAAAATGCACAACAAATATCCCTTTATATGTCATAATTTCTGATCGTGTTTCTGCTCGCGAATTTCAGCCGATGCGGTGACGTTTGGATTTGTCATTTAAATTCCAATTATATTTGACAATTTTGACACGCGACGTGCCAAAACGTAAACCTCTAAAATATCATCAACGCTTTGCTTGTCTCAACAATTTCATCTCGCAAATTTATTTCCAAGTATTTCAAAGCGTTGACTGAATACGTATCCGAAAAATCGTCTAAGGATTTACGAATATGCGTCGCCGCTTTGCCAGATTCAAAAGTAACTCGCACAAACTCTAGATATGTGGTCTCCTCGGCTGAAAATACGGTTACGGTGTTGTAATCTTATGCAACGACACGATTCAATGACTTTCAATCACGGCAAGGGAGAAAACGAAGAAGTGTATGATGTAGGAAAGGTGCATATCAACGGTTATTTTAGCTAATTTTTCAACGGACGAAAACAGAACATCGATACAAGGTAAGCTTTTCTGTCGTGCCGTCCAGGCCTGACAGAACGGTTGAGCTGTTGCCCATTTCACAACATCGGACCACGGTCAAGCTCGACCTCGTGAACAAAGTGTGAGACATTAAAGCAGGGGTTCTCAATCTTTTCAAGCATGTGGCCCAATTAATGAAGAAACAGAGGGTCCGTGGCCCACCGACTGCGCAAACTTCTCCAATGCCACAACTGTCCGCCCATGTGCAAAGCCGAAAAAAACTAAAACCATTTAATAACACAACTTGCGCTACAATCAATGCGAAGGCTGAGCCTGCCAGCTCAGAAACAGCCAACATTTTCGACTTAAGGTCCATCTTGCAAAACGTGTTCGAATTTAATAATACAAGGCCGTGGCCCCTCAAATATCTTCCGTGGCCCATAGATTGAGAAACCCTACATTAACATTAAAGTGCGAGGGAACAAACGCTAACCTGCCCTGAACACAGTTTTCTGCAGCTGCGGAACACAGTGCATTGGCAAAACTACACACGTGTTTAAAACCCACAAAAAAAACACAACCGTTTACTAGCTGAAGCTTAACGTGAACAGTTAAACCCTGAAAGATAGGCGTATTTAACAGCGATCTACAGAAAAGCGCTCTTGCGAACTACGTTAATTTCCTAAAAACTACGCGAATACTGCAGAGTCTTTTCATTGCGACTTCCTTGACGATAAACAACCCGACTCAGTCTAGAAAAGAAGCCTTTTGTAGACTACAAGTTTTGTTTGCCTTCACTACGGTCGATATTTGCAAAAAATAAACGGATCCATTTGAATACTTATAGCATATTTTTCCAAGTGACCTGACGTAACGACGATTTCGCCTTCTGTTGACCATCCTCGCAGCAAATCCAGGTCAACTAAACACTGTCCATATCGCTTCGCGATGATGGCTTAAGATTCTGATGAAGATCTGTCGCAACGACGATCCAAAGCTGGCGAGGTTTTATGGTTTGACGTTTAGCACACCCGTTGCACCATGCCCTAAAGTTGAGTGTTCAACCCTGCTGATTTGTTCTACATTTTGCTTGATTGCAATCGCTTCAAATTTTCTTTTTTTGTCTGTTTTGCTTTATTGATGTTTCTGCCCCCCCATCCCGAAAAACTTTAACTATCCTACTCCCATATCAATGACAATCACCGATACCACCGACACCTATTAATGACAAAGCAATAAAAAACGAATGCACACCAATCATGACAATTCTGGTTGATGTACGAACCGACCCAAGCAGGAAAATGTCCTCGCAAGGATAAAAAAAAGCTGTAATAATTATCCAACTCTGCGCTCGCACTGCAGCACTAATATGACAGAAGCCGTGAAAAAGATTTTGCTCTTTACCAGCAAACCTATCACAGCAATAATGTAGAATCACGTCAAGCCGACTATAAGAACAAGAGTAGGGTAAGTGGGCACTTGGTGTTTTGTACAGAACGCGGCATCTAAGTGGTTCAAGCACGTCGCCAGCAATTACGCCCGCAGCAAGTCATGCGTATCGCAAGCCGGCCGTTTCAAATCAGACCCTGGAAACAGCATCGATCTCCAAAAGATTCCATCAAATGTGGACGGGAGGGCATGCTGGGCCTCTCGAGCGATGATTCGGATTAAAAAATAACAGAAAATGTAATGCAAACGTTATCACAGCGGCGCTCGAATCGTACACACAGCAGCAGCATAGAAACCTACAACATGTAAAGGAAGCGTCTGCTGAAACAATCAAAACCCGGTCGGAACTTCGATTTAACACGGCCAAACTTCCTGGTGCTCTGTAAACACGTCACAAACAGGGTTACTCCCTTGAACGTCTCGCGACACCACGGAAAGGAACATCTGCTGCCAGTGTTTAGCAATTCAGAAGATTAGACGTAAATCTGTTTGCTCTGTGAAAAAATACCAGTCTGGTTGACACCGTGTTTGGCTGTTTGAATATNAAAGACTTAAACTGTGAAAAAATGAAGGTCGAGTTTTTAATGAGCTAATTTACTGCATCTTCACCGAACAGGCAGCGACTATGCATCGCAAGATCTACTCTTTCTGAGCATGACTCAGGCACACAATTTTGTTATGAACGAATGCTTTCTGCAGTAGGAACTTTTTTCAAGACACCCGCCGTGTAACAGTGTGCTGCGTATTGCATTTCGTTGGATGAACTGCATGTACTGTACACATTCGATAGGCTGAGAAAGAAACACGATTTTAAAGTCACTGTCTTTCTACGGATAAACTAAAGTTATTAACACCTTGGCATTTCGAGTATAGGGGTTTTTACCACGAGTTAGGAAATGCCAATTCGTAAAGCGAATGGTTGCATGCATCCATTATACGAGTGAAAGAATCAATCAATGCGGACAACACTTGATGAAACGTGGAACTCAACCACGTAACGAGTCATACCCTGCAACGATGACGCAACTACAGAAAGAAATACTTACTTCTGAGCTGGTATCTTCGTCAGCGCTGGGCAGCATTTCGACAAAATTGTCAGGAAAAACGCCACGCTTGCGCCTGCGACAGAACAAGCAACCGATGAACGCCGAGCGATTGCTGCTCGGAATCAGGCTGCCGAACACGTCATCGGAGAAAAAATTTTAAAATAATTCGGGGAAGCGCCAGTTCGAAAAGTGACAGCATATCACAGATGGGACGGACACTGCGTTTCACCACGTCGAATACTAAGAAGTAAGGTGATTTAAATACGTACTCTCCACGATAGGGGTAAGCAAGGGATCTATCGGCAACTCTTAATAGGAAATCGATTTTACGTTAAAGCACGCTCCCTCAGTTCTAAAAACTGCCAAGTGAAGCTTACGGGTGAAAAGTTATAAGGCTAAAGCACGAACAGCAATGAATNTAACGCTGTTTCTTTTTCAACTGTTGTGGCGGTTGAAAGGAGCACAACTGCTGGCGAATAACGAGCCTTTTATGATGCAACAACCGCGGCGGCCGCCTGGATGCCTTCAGGCCTTCGATAGACATGATTGCATAAAAATGAAGCGCAATCGACGTTCAGAAATTAGTAAATTAATCCCTGAAGATTCACTGCCGCTGACCTTCGAAAATCGCTCCTAACTTAACTGATCCCATCAACAATGTCAACACGCGACACAATCCGACTCACAAACGAAAGAGCGACAGAACACAAGGATCTTACTTTCCGTCTTCGTCCACAGTTTCGCCAATCCACCACCCGGCGTCACCGGCATTCTTGTCAATGATAGTAACGATCTCACCCTTTACCAACGTCAGTTCATCGTTGTTTTCTGCTTGATAGTCGAACGTGACTCGACACTTTTCTAAGGGTTTCGACTTTTTTGAAGGGTGGGTTTGCGGCAGAGGACTTTTTTCAGGCACCAAAGGCAGTGGTTTTTCCACTTTGTCCGGACCAGTAGCCTTGGTCAACAACAAATACGGTGAAAAAATCTTCTACAGTTTGCTGGAGGCTTGCAAAAACTAGGTTTACATCGCCTTTGAAACTGGCACACATATAAGCATTTGTAAAGAGCCTAGCAAGCAAATACGAAAACGATACCAAAAGTCAGTGGCTTCCTAATAATGAAACGCATGCGCTGAAAACAAGACAAACTGAAACTACTGTGCACCTCTGAGATGTGAACAAAGTTGGGGTTCAACCCCAGAGCTCCGCAACCAGGAGAGTTGAGATTTGTTGAACGAAAATGTTAAGTTACTCAAGAAATTTATTCAACGTTCGGATCTCAGCTACAACTGAGATGCACGTAATATGTAATAGGTATTTTCGTTTTTGTTGTATGTCAAAGAAAGGAATCTTATTTTATGACCAAAAGCAGCTGTTGGATCTAGGCTTGTTTTTCTCCGCTGAGACCTTTCGGTCATTTATCNCATAATAGCATTAAAACTCGCGGTAACAGTTTTCACTTGTTTATATATTCTGACATTATGATCGAATTGACTTCTTTCCGGTGATTAAAAAAAAAAACTCGGTCTATGACAGAAAAAACTAGATCTAGGCGCATTCTTTCTTTTCTAATGCATTTATTAAGTGTGTTGTGAATGCTAAGCCTTGTTAGCAACCACTTCCACGAAAATCACAACAACGCTTCGTTTCTCTGAAAATGACGCACATACTAAAAAAATTTCGTCATCGTCACTTTCTAGGAAAAAATAAATCCAAATTTTCCAAGTGACCTGGATGCTATGGTGCGTGCGACCCCGATCAATATACAGCGAACAGGTAAGAGATGTTTTGAAATTATCATCAATGAAACGACTGGTGACGAAAAACAGGCTCTTTTGACATGAGATTTGCGATCTGACCAGCAGTGTGTTTCTAGGGGTAGGTCAAGGCAATACCAAGCGACCAAGCGTCATTTAAAAAAAACAAACTGAAAACTTAGACAAGGGCAACCTGTAGTCAAACTTCAGGTCACAGAAGACATGCGAATTTCGCAGTATTGCGTCACACCACACAGAAGGCAATCTGGTGGTGATAGCAGAACTTGATTATTTGAAAAAAAGACATTAACATGTTTAGAGGCAGATCTGCATAAATCCGTACCGGCCATTTTGCAAGAATTCACTGCAAAAATGCAGCGAGTCTTGTTTTTCGGTGGTAACTTCACGTGAGACGAAGGCACAGCACTGTGGTGCACCTTACGAATTACGAAAAGTAACAGTTGCTCTGAATCGGCTCGGGAAAGCGCTTAACTGCTCTATTTATCTGTTTGACGCTTTTCCAGAACGTTAGAGATACCGTGTGGCGCTGCCTTAAAGTTGCCCCGTCCGAGTTGAACCACACACGCATCCGCCAGATGCTTTCTTATTTTTATTTGAACAAAGGGCAAGTGATGCGCAACGCTGAGCGCTGCATCAACAAAAGTATAGCATGTTCTCCCTTTGCCAACCAGGTGTGACTCGATTTGTACAGCTCTATATACACATTTGTATTTTCTTCAATATCGACGAGTCAAAATTGGAATGTGCTTTTTTCGCACATGATTCGATTGCAAGCGGTTTAAAAACAACAAACAAATGAGCAGGACCTGCGTTGCCATACGCAGCAGGTTAAAGACGACAGAAATGTAAAAATACTAATGCAAAAATAACATTCACCTGTCGGTAGCTCTGTTGCTAGGCGACAAGAAAAGCATAGTTAAATTCATTTTGCCCTATCCGACATTTTGAGCTTGTTGCGGGTCCGTCCACACATCCGGTTGATCTCACGATTTCGCAACGCAAAATAAATTAGGAATAAATTCCAACTACCACAGACTTTCAATGCAAGCTGAATTACACGTCACTGCGGCAACGCAAGTTTTATGAATCTAATCAACCACGTCAGTTGGCAATCTTGACAGTTTGTTGCAATACAAAATTATTATGCATTCTGTCCGCGATTTCACGAAGCAACATACGGACCAGGGTTGCGGAGTCGGAGGTAAAATATTCGACTCCGACTTTCCAAAATTTCCTACTCCGACTCCTTAACATATAGGGAATGAATTTTGGCTGTAAAAGTCAATGGAGATCATGGTGCACAGCAAGAAATCTGTTTCAACAACAGTTTCAAAAGAAATTGTATCATTTCAACAGGAATTCCCAATTTAGGAGTGTGATGTAAAAAATAATCCAATTGAACATCCAGAGTCGGAGTCGGAAAAAAATCTGACTCCGACTCCCAGTGTTGTTAGGAATCCGACTCCATCCAAAAACCTCTGACTCCTTACGACTCCGGCTCCGACTCCCCAACCCTGATACGGACATTGCTTCTTAGACAATGCCAGCCTTTCATCCAAGCACAAACATACGATGCTGTGTCCGCTGATGGACAACTTTAAATCGTCAAGGTTCGTCGCCAAAACTCAAACGCACAAATAAATCATTTCGGACAAGAAGTTTTCATCACTCTAACCTGTGCTGCTTTTTTGGGATGCTTCTCAGCGGCTGGCTTGTCTTTGGCTTCGCTATCCCCGATCGAGGCTTGCCGCAGCTTGATCGGGCCGTCGCCAAAAATGTTACCAAATCCAACCCCTTTAACCTACGACGAAAAAAACGTGAATCACTGTTCTGCGTTGTCCAAGGTACAACCGCGAAAAACACCAACACAAACGTGTTTATCTAAAGCAACAGCAACGGCAATACCGGGCTTTGGCATTTCGATATCTTGTGCAACTCTTTTTATGCGACAAACAATTACAACGAAAACCGCGATTTTCCAGAACGTATTCTTTGGTTTTTCAAACTGAGAATAAAAATGAGTACGCTTGCCTATTTTGTAGAAACTTTTTGAAAAAAGGGACACCGATGGTAAAAAAATCACTGTATACAGAATCGCTGCATTGGTCAGGAAATGTCTCCAATAGATACGTATAAACGTATAATAAGACTGCAATAAATTTCTGGAAAGGCTCATGAAAATTTACGGTCTGCAAAGGGCATGTACTGCATTAAGTCTTGTGCCATAAGACCTTATAATCTCAACCCATTAAATTGTAAGTTCTTTATTATTGCTTTCATTATTGCTTGCAAGCCACGGGGTTGCTGTTAAAGCATGCATGAAACAGAAACTGTAAAATCATTACAGGAACAGACATATGTCATGTAGAAACGCTACACGATTAGGAAAAAATCAGGGTTCCCACGCATTTTTAAAAATCATTTTCCATACTTTTTCCATATCTTTTCAATACTAAATTTAAGAAGTTCAATACCATTACTTCTCTTCATTTGTCGAAATTCTTAATCATGAAACTCAATTTTACACATTGCACAACACTGCATAGATAATGAAGTGCTTTGCCTTNAGTGAAATTCTGCTCGGATACTTGAGATTTCTTTTCCATTTAGAATTTCCGTACTTTTTCANTACCTAATGTACAGTTTGGCAAAATTCAATATTTTTTCAAAGGTCTTGACAGCCAATTTTGAAATTCAATACTTTCAATACCGCGTGGGAACCCTGAAAAATGCAAAAGCTTTGCCTTTTTGGGAGGAATTTGATTCTCTTCTTGGTGCTTAGGCACTTCGTCCTGTGGCGCACTAGGCTCGGACGCTCCGCTAGGGGCAGGTATCTGGACGGGGGACGGCGTGCTTTCTATTACAGCACCAAAATTCGTAGGAAATACCCCTTCACGTCCTTTCAACCTGCCACGAGCCCAACCTTCTTCTTCCTGCAAGCACAAGAATTCTCATGAACAGTTAAACTACAGTAATCCAAAAGTTATTGAAATATTTATGCAGTATTCTGATAGACATTACGATTTACAAGATGCTTAGAGAGAAAATGCAACCCTTGAATCGTTTTCTTCTAAAGTGTTTGCAACCCAGCCAATATCAATTTTATCAATGCGTACCACTACCACCCACACTACTAAATTTGCTCATGACAAGAGCTCACATCTACCATTCACATTCACAATATCACTGAAGTTCTTAATTATTCTGAAGCTAATGACACCAAAACAACTTGGATAACTGAAACCTAGATTAAAACCAGCTGAGATTTTCAAAGATAACAAAAGAACTGCAAATTTTAATAGAAGTTGGTTATTTATGAGCCAAATACAATACTGTGCCACTAAAAACTCGTGTCAAAAATCGCTATAGACATCATAGCACACATGAAAAAAATGACAAGTTGCACAAAAATGCTCCACCTGCCCAAAATTAGGATGTGAATGGAAAAACATAACACAAAGCTGACAAAGCTAAGGCTTGGCAAATATTAGTCGTCACTAAAGACCATGTGAACATCAGGTTAGACCTAGGACCTAAAACCAAGAGTCCCCTGGGCTCTAAAAATTGCACATGAAATGGCCAAAACTACCAACAATTAGTTCTGCACAAAATCGCATGCTTTTGTCTGTCTTGGTCTTGAATACCATATTTTTTCATTCACCATGGCAATATATCATCATGGCTTGAAGTCGATGGAGATCTTAGAATCATGTGCCCACAAAATTCAGTTAAGACTCAAAAAGCTGCACAACAGGTTTTCAGCACAGAGCAGATGAAGCTTTGCTTTTTTTCAGTGGTGTAAGCCAGGTATGAGCAAACAACAGTTTGTGGGTCACACTTCACACATGACCCAAGTTATCTAAATTACTGTATGTTGATAAAAGCAATTCATTTATACATCTAACTTATACCACAAACAAACATTCCATGCATCTGCTGCTGATCTGGCCTGCTTTCAAATTTTCAAACCCAACGCAGCCAGTGAATCAGAAATCTTCCCCACCTCTGGATAAGATGGCTAGTACCACGTTAAAGTTTTTAATGTGGTTGACAGGGTTGCGTATCCCAGTTAAGCCATACCAAAAAAAAACTGAAATATGAAACTTCTGGCCTTTTCAGGTTAATACTTGATGTTAATGGATGTGTGCAAAGAAAAACTGTATATGCAGTGTTGCTAGTGAACATGCCATCATAGCATCATTCACTACAGATGTGCCAACATGGGCCTTGAAACAAGGTTAAAAGAGAAAAGCACCTGCAGACCAGTTGTGATGCATTAACTGGCGTTTCAAAGTAGGTGTAAAAAATTGCTTGTAAATTTGAAAACAAGAATTACATAGAAAACATCTATTTCTATGCAAACAACTGCATTCAAGATAAAATGGAACTAGCCCTTAAAGTTCTTTAAAATACTGCATAACTGAAATGCAATGTTTTCTGCATCTGGAGTTTTCTCCAGTACATTCTCATTAACTCATAGACAACCAAACAAAATATTTACAACTAAAATGGTATATTCACATTGAATTACACTGATTTTCAACATATTAATGGTGAAAATTTTGAAATGTTTAAAAAAAATTCATGTCCATTTGAANTTCTACACAAATAAAAATCTGGAGGAATTATAAAGGCCTTGTCTTTCTGACACGCATGTCTGTTGGAGTTTTGAAATATGTTTTCATAATGCTGGATACAAAGTTTGTTATGGCATAGGCGTATCATTTGAAAATTAGGAATCAATCTCCCCAGCCAGCAGTATCCAGCAGTATATGTAAAAACATAATCAGGGCTTCCATACCGTCCATATTTCTAAGATTTGTCTTTATTTTGCAGTGCTATGTCTTAGAAAATATGACTGTTCTTATTTCCAAGAAATGTCCTTATTTGTGACTTGCGTCCTTATTTTTTCTTATTTTCTGTAGCATAACATTTTAAATACAAGCAACATCTGATAGTCACAAAGACCATTACTATATCATCATAAACATTTTGTAATTAAGGTTTTGTGACATCATAAAAGTAGTATAATCTTGCAGTGCACAGGAAGGTAACGCACTAGCAGGCATTCTTAGCACTTTAAGCTGTCTGCTCTGCCTAGGATTCTTAGGGAAAGCTGGTTTTGTAGCGAAGGTTTGCATTTAATTAATTCAAGAAATAACCAAGCGAAAAAAAAATTTTCGTGACGATTACATGAAGGAAGTTGAGAAAAAGACATTGCTGAAACAAATGATTCCTGTAATTCATAGTCAAGCATATGATCTGATGTTAGTCATGCAAACAGAAACAATTGTTTTCTTTTTAGATAATAAAACCAAATTTTGCTCAGCTGTCCTGATTGTTGGTTCCAGATCAGCGTTTCTCAAACTTTTTTATTCCATCGCCCCCTTTTTATCACGACACGTTGTTTTCGCCCCCCAAGCCTGATAAAGCAAACACAAGGCAGTAAATTTAAAGAATTTTGTGTAAAGAAAGTATTAAATAGCTGAACCAAGCCATTAAAGAGCTGAACTAAGCAATTGTATCACGACGCTAGTATCACGTTCAGAATTCTTGTGAAAATACCACGTAATCCAGGGCTATGGAGCTGGAGCTGGGCATTTTTCCCGGAGCCGGAGTTCCAGGAGCCAGGAGCCAAAGCTCAGTGTAAAATTTAGGACTGGAGCTGCGGCCATTTGAGAAGAAGCTCCAGCTCCGGGTCCCTTCCTAGATATCAATGGTGTTGCCAGATAGACACACTAAACGCAATTGTTACGAGTTATGACATCAGACTGCAACAGTGGATCTGCAAGCCTTTGATGTTTCTTTGGTTTAATAATCGCTAAGGCTGTGACATCATAGCTGGCAGGCATAGCGTTGCTTGTTGAACAATGGTTCTCAAACACTTCTAAGAGCCGCATGCAGCTCCCAAGCATCCTTTGCGCGACCTTCAGCAATCTTTCTGTAACATTCTATTTGAATAAGAGCTGATGACACCTACTTCGTAAGCGAAATATATACTCTGTAAGGGCTTGGTGCCTGATTCTTTTCTAGGAAAGGATTCCTTTCGTTAGTCAGTGTCTTTTGGTAACACCTCTAATGTTTTGTGTAACAGACTTGGTTTGTGCAATAAAACAAAACGTGTCAATTGACTTGTGGAAAAAATTTTTAGTGCGGCCCTCTAACAAAATTGTAANTCTGGATTTCGCTCCCTTCAGCGAAATGGTTGTGAACCACTGTTGTAGAAGTAAAAAAAAAACGAACTACCACAGNACCTTACTTTCTATAGTCAGAATGATCAAACCGGATCTGTAGNAGTATAGCGATCTAAACAGAACTGAGCTAAATTGAATAGATATATAATAGAATATCCAAAGGTTTTGTAGCTGTGTAGTCATGCTGTTAGCAGGGATGATTAAGATAAGATACCATTGCAGATTTAAATGTAAAAATGCACGACACGCCATTGTAAAGTAGGAATTTTTATTAGAAACCATTAGGCATACTATAGCAAGGTTTCCCAGATTTCTAGCAAGTTCACTGGGAAACATCACGTTTACAAGCAGTAGCGCAACATGGAAGTTATAAAATTGTAATTTATAAATATATACTATAAATACTGTAAACAATGCCAGTTTGGTAGCAAACTAGCATTGCTTTGTATAGTAGTACATTATCAGTAGGGTATAAAAATCAATGAATACAAACATGGACTTCTCTTGAAGTTTTCATCTGTGGAAAAAATCTGTTTTCAGCATGGTAATCAACAGTCTTATTTTCTCCCAAGCTTTTCGTGTTAAATTGTGCTTTATTTGCGATTCATCACTGCTTATTATGAGTGCAAAAGATAGAAATCAGAAGTTTTCAGCTATTTTTGAGAAGTCTAACGTGAATATCTTGTTATGCTATTTCTTTGAACAAAGGGCTTTTAAACACATCTTCGCATTTGTGTTACTGCAAATGTGTGCGTGTTTGAAAGAACAAATGAGAGTCAACTGTGTGTTTTGCGCTCTTTGCATGGTTTGCCCAGGCAGCGCTGATAGCTGGAATCGCCAAGGCTGCAACCGGCAAAGCATGCAACGAGTGGAAGACACTTGGTCAATTGGGACTGGTCTGTTTTTAAATGCTCAGACACAAATGCAGTTTTCCAAACAGCCATTTTCTTGATTCTGGTCATAAGAAACAACAAAAGGTCCTCGTGCATTGATGGCAAAACCAGCGACTTCCTCTCCAGAGATTGTTTATATTATTGTTATCTTGAGTTACGTTTCTGCTAGTGACTGTTCTCTGGATCTTCTGAATCTATGATTGTTGTTTTTTCGCTGATTTCCTCATGGTAACAGTGCTGCTTGTAAAAAACTACCAGATTAAATTACTCAAAAACGTTTGGCATATTCTCTTAGTTTTGTGCACTTCATTTAATTCATTTTCCATTCAACTTGAGGAACACCAAGACAATAAAATATCAATGTGTGAAAACAAATAGAAGCCAGAACCCCGAAAAAAGAGAGCTTAGACCCAGAGCCACACTCATGGAAACCAACAACTCTGGAGGCAGAGCCGGGGCTGTGCTATTTTCCGCAGCCCTGAATAATCCACACTGTAACTGGGCACATAGTTGATCCAGAGTAAAAATTTAACAGATAAATTGCTGTAGCAACAACCTCCAACGATTATGAGAGTAGATCAAAGTTTGCAAGAAACTAACAAGTCACAATATTAAGCTACTGAAGTTAACTCGGTGATCGATTAGCAGTTGAGTATTTTCGCCTCCCTATCACCGCCTTGCCATTGAAAAAAAAATGCTAGGAATCCAATCATACATACGCAAAAAACGACCAATTTCCTCCAAAGCTAATTACTCGTAAATCTTTAATGAAACAAACAAACCATACAACTTAATCAGACTTCGCAAAACCTGAGTGTGAATGACTAATAATCTTGTCATTCAATAAACTTTCAAAAAATTTAAGACACAAACAAATCCAAGGGCAGAAGAAGATTTTTATAAAAGTCATACTGAAGAAGCAAAGGTTAAGGAACTTACATCATTAATCACATCAACAATGTCTCCAACTTCTAGTTTGAGTTCATCGTCATTGGCAGGATCATATGGGAAAGTTATTTTTATGCGACGTATTGCATCCACTGCAGATAATAACAACACAAAATTAAACAAAGCACATATTAGCTAAAGTGCTGAAGAGTCGATGTACCACCAGGGTTTTTTTTAAGGAAAATGTTAGGGACCTGGTTTGGATCTGTAGGGACCCGATTTCTCTGATTCTAGGGACCCGATTTTTTCTGATTTTAGGGGCCCGATGATAAATTTCTTTGATTCTAGGGACCCACATTGGGTCCCTAAAACGCCTTAAAAAACCCTGGTACCACCCTTAATCAGCATTGATAAAAATAATCATAATCATTTTTTAAATCAAAAAAGTTGGATTTTTACAATTCAAATCAGATTTTAAAAATTTCAATCAGAGTTTTTGATTTAATGTGTAGGGGGTGCCCACCTAAGCCTTTAAGTTTTAATTTTAAAGAATTTATTTTAATGTACCTTATTTGTATTTTTTAACTTCAAGTATGGTACACAAGAAACAGCTGAACTGGCATTCAAACTTTTTTCGCACTTATGCAATATCGCTTGATGCAAATCAGTTCATAGCACCAGTACCAGTATATTTATTGAAAAAACAATAATTAAACCATCCGTTTTTTATAGTTTGATTTGAATCAAAATTAAATCAATCAACCCTGCCCTTAATCAGAAAATGTTCTTTTCGAATGGATCTGATCGATTAATAACTTGCTTAACAGAAAGGTGTCATGCAAAGCACTAACTTACTACGAGCAATGGCTTAAACTCACAGCAACAGTGGGTGGTCTTATTTACCAATTTTCAGTGTATGTATTTGGCAATGGTACACATCCACATATTACAGTTAGGTCAAAAAGGAAGATGTGATTACTATATTAAATAGGATGTTGATGATATCACTACAAATATATATATATATCGTGTACAATTTAATATATTGAACATATACACATGTGCTGCATATACAAATCAGGGCTGGATGAAGTATGGAAATCGGGAAGGACCTTCTTGGAAAATCATACATGCTAACATGAAACTAATCAGCTGCAAGTCAAGTAAATTCAACACACAAATAATTGCAAGAAATCACAGGACAGACTGTATGAATTTCCTCACTGCATCAAGGTGGCCCAATATGTGGTTTCGTAATGCAGAAGTTACGTGTATGTAATAATAGTGGCCTCATGTGGTCGCTGGTCACGTGTCGTAATGGTGACATAGCGTGATGTGCTGGCTACTGAGACGGGGAAAGCTGTGAGTTTGAATATTGCTGCTATGGCACATGTAGTAATAGGGCAGAAAGGCCATCTCTGGTCAAGAACTATGTGAGTGTATGTGAGCGTTGCGTGGACACGCAACTTCTTTCTTTGGCTTTGTATATGATGAAGCAATAAGTATTACTCGGGGTAGGCAGCACAATATTATCAACAATTAGGGCTATAATTTTTGCTACAGACAATGCTTCAAACCCTGCATTAAGATATTATTAAAATTTATGGTCCACAGGAAATCTTTAGTTTGGTGTCTAGAATTCTTTAATTAGTCTACTAACTGTGATTTTATTGTTTGTTAGAAACCATGTTAAAGTATTAAAAATGCCAGCAATCGTTGTGAAGCTTCATATAAGCAGTCCATATACAGCAGGGTTATCAAACACGCAGGCCACAGCCTTCAGAGAGCGTTGTAGCCCACGGTGCTTTTTGGAAATTCTTAAATGTTTTTTTTTTCACTGGTGTAGTCCTCTTCAAGTAAAACAACAAGTGCCTTTGAAACGAACACAGACACGCTAGAAATGATTTGCCTATAACTCATGATATCTTTCGCAAGAAATAGAAGTAAAATAGATGTCTAGTGAGGTTGAGGTACAACCATTGTTGTGTAAGTGTCATAATGTGGCCATCAGGTTCCTTTATTAGCCACCATTTGGTAACTCGAATGATGTTAAAAAGAACTTCCTTCAAAATTAAGGAGTGCCCACACAAAAAAACCATATTTCCCGTTGAGCATTTACAATTTGCTAGTAAGGTGCTTCCCGATTTCCACAAGCAAGCATTTGGTGTGAGAATTTGCCACTTCGCAGCAAACGTTTGCTGCTTCCACCACTTTTCCACTCCGTCAGTATCTTGTTTTTGCGTACTGAGTGGTAGAGTGGTACACTGCGCCAAAGAAACTGTTCACACGTTGAATGTGAAAATGGTAGTCTCTTAAATGCAAAGTATTCAAGAAATGAAATTCTTTTTGCAACGTCATAAACGGACAATAGTCTTCAACTTGCGGCCCATTGGAAATGTCAATAACCTTCCTGGAAATTTTACATTTTTTAAAGCCTTGACAAACACTTCAATACACTTGCGTACAAACCTTTCTTTTTGGATTTGCTTGATGGTGTGCTTATCTTTTCTTCTACAATCTGAAACACACAAAAAAGCGCAGTGGTGCAATTTCAATAAATCTTACTGAACCAACATCTTAATTAAAAGCTGGAAAAAAGTGATCAGAAGTCATTAACTGCACAAATCATCATAAGTGTTATCAAAAACAAAGCGAACTCCAAAAATATTTAACAGCAACACAAGCAACCCTTCCTTGATCCAGTTACTGTTCCCGTATGAATGTTGGACTAATTAAATAAACTTATCACTCTGAACTTTCCAAAACATTAACATTATTGAGGTAGTGACCCCACAACCTACAATACACAATATATAATATACAAAATGTAAAAAAGTAAACCTGCGACAATTCATATGAAGATTATATGCAGTCCTTTAACACTTTGGCGTCTGCTAGGATTCAGAGATTTTCGAGAAAAAAAACACCTAAACGCACGTGGCTTTGCGCAGGAATTTCTCCTGTCCGGTATGCTCTACAGACCTGGTAAAAGTCTCAAAAGATGCGGCAAGTCTTCTAGTCTGCACTCGATAAAAATTTTTTGCTTGGGGGTGCGGGTTTTTCGAGAGTGACGTCATAAGCAGAGGACTTTTAGGCCACCTTGGCCCACTTTGCCTGGCCCTGGGCGCCAACCGTTAGGTGGTAGTATTTCGCTGAAGTTTTTACTGGAA
>JGI24022J15233_10001441_pt1 | contig 19847 bp, 17 predicted proteins | sample Ectturendosymbi2_FD_15233 | JGI IMG/M metagenome (IMG submission 15233) | reverse complement strand
GTGAATTAGGAGAAGGGTGTCTATAGATCACTCCAACAACACATTTTTTGCCACTAACATTATTTGACTTCACTTCAATGAAAAGACTTTCACATCCATCTATAGGTAATGTGTAGCAATTCTCACTAACTAAGTAAATTTAATACTTCAATTTTATAAACATAATACAGCAATATAAAAGACAAGAGATTGGTTACTGCTACTCGTTTTGGCATGGATTCTACCAATTTTTGACAGGTTTCTTGGATTTATTGTCCCGATACCGCACGAAAATAATGGCTTGGTCATGGTGATGCAATAAATTTTTGTAACTGAGATTTTGTTATTGATCACAAATTCTCAATGGGGTTCCGATCTGGCGAGCTTCCAGGCCAATTTAGCACATTTAATTTGTGTTTCCTGAAAATCGTCTCCACTTCTAAAGATGAAAGACACCGTGCAAGTTGGAATTTTCCTCCACTATGAAGAAGTGCCCTTCACATATCTGGAATGATTTTTCTTTCAACTGCATCAATCTATTGCTATGAATTCATCATACCCCCAATTGGCATAAGTGAACCGATACTCCAGAAAAAAACTAAAACTTCCCCAGAACATCTTATTTTGGGGGTGTTTTACTACATCATTCAAATAGGCAGGACTGAACTGCTCACACTTGCTGATCCTGACAAATCTGCCGTGCTTCCCTTGAACAAAAAATGTCTTTCATCTGAAAACAGTATTTGTCCAGTTTTCTACATGCAAATATTTATGCTTTTTGCCCATTCTAACTTTTTATTTTCATTTTCTGAGTAAGAAGCTAAGCTCCATTTTAGCGTTTTCTTAGCCTTTCTGCCAGAGACGGATTTTGGGAGCGCGGGGGCCGGGGTCCTAGGCCATCTTAGTTTTTGGGGCCCCACATAGGTGTGACCTATTTGGCCGTTTGTCTGAAAAGCGTGAAAGTATGCCCCACTTATGTGTAATGCCCCTCTAAAAAATCTATTTTTGTGGCGCCGACTATGGTTCTACGATTGCCTTAGATCTTCAACAGAAATTTAAGTCTTTCCTGTATAATTCTCAAGAACAAATGGCAATGCGATCTTTTCTTGGAATTTAGGCTACAGCTCTTTCGTGCATTTAAGAAATTATCGTAGCTAATTTCCGTGACTTCTAGTGTTTCTTGTAGGTTTATTTTTCGGATATATACATTTTCATGCGGGACCGTTTTGCCGCCCTCGAAACTATCATCTGGTTGCCGATCTGATAGCTGTATGTAAACTCCTTGTTGTAGTAACCAATTACGCCTTCTTTTTTTTGGACCAAACAAGCACAACCATTCAGCGGACATAGGGGTTATTTATGCGGTTTTTAAGTTGTCATTTTCCACGCAATACGAAAAACTTGTTCGAGCCGTTACTCAAATCAAGGTAGCGATTATGTCTTATTACCCTCAATATTTCGCAGTGATCGCTCATAATACAGAACAACATTGTGGTTTTGGTTCCGTGTTACCCCCGGAAGAATCGCATATTATTCCCAGGGGGTAATTTACCCCCAGTTTGGGAACCACTGTGCCACATCAACTGCTAAAACGGAGCAAAACGGTACTTGGAATTTTAAAATTTAGGATTTTTAGATGTTGGGGGAGACGCAAGTAAAAATGTGCGAACCGGCACTTAATTCTATAGACGTGAGTTTTAATCGGGAGTGATGTTGACTTCACAACACATTTCCGGGACGGAAGCGATTTGACACTAAAACAGTTCTTAAATCCATTCACCTAAACACCAGGAATTGGTTGAAGCGATTCTGGGAGAAGTTTTTGCTCCGTCCTAGCGGCCCTGGTTACGCGCTACCGGTCGCAGCACAGAAGCATATAGGCCAAACTTCACGCAGCCGTGTTTGGTTCTTCCAACACGAGTAACAATTTGCAGGAAAGAAGTGATTACGCTGCGAAATAAGGTTTATTCATTGGACCTGACAATCAAGTTTTTAGAAAACCAAACCTTCCGAAAGTGGCCTATATTCGCAAAACTTAGGATTTTGAGAAATTTTGAAAACAAATTCTATCGCTTGACCGCTCCGCTTGTATTGCACGAATGTTTTGCCTAAAAATGCGCAAATGATCACCTAGCAACTGTCCTGTCGAAGCTTACAAGACACTTTCACTCAAACGCAGGATCAAGTTCTTAATGTACAATGGTTGACAAAACACGCAGCACACAGTGACGTTGGCAGAAATAACAAACGGCGCACTGGAGAATATGTCGACGGTAAGAAATAACCAACCAATCAAATCCTTCTTGCATTTTTTCAACGTATGCAAATTTTGGCATCAGGAAATTAACCTTGCGCTGTTCGGGCCGAGAAGGGTGAAGGGTCCAAATGTCTGCATTTTACGACATCGCAGATTCTGGTTTGCACCTGACGTTACCAAGGCACCGCAGCAACCACCAGGGGTTTTACCAAATCAAGCACAAAAATGAAACTGCAGCGTAATCTTCATTGCTTGACATGAGACGAATCGTAATTACACAAAACAGGGTTTCAAACCAAAAGCTTGAGAAAAGAAACAAGACTATCCCGGCCAAGGAATCGTGGACGAAGTTACGCGAAAGTTACCGAAAAGACGAATACGCGTCACTCATTAACGCAAAACCGCAAAGCAGTGTTGATGAGAGGCAGCAGTCATGAGCGTCAGCAACGACACCTTTGCAGTGTTTGGAGCTCTATATTCGAAGAGCGATACAGAGGGTGTTGCTAATTGGAAAACGAAGCGAAGCGTAGAAAATCGGTCACTTCGACGCAATGTACTAGGAGTGTCCACACGCGCGACCAGCAAACTGATAGAGAGCGTGTCAAAAATTTGCTTGGCGACATCAACACATACGCATTTTTGAATTATTCAATCAGTAGTTACAAACATTAAAAGATGTGGTTAANCAATAGGGTGTGAACAGAAGCAAAACATGAATAAGAAGTAATCGTGATTTAACAAAAGCGTAACTACATAGTACAAGACTGAGGGCAAGAAAAGAAAAACATACATCAGTAAAAAAACATGAGGCCATTGCAGCGTAAGGAACACTCTGCCCTGCAACGTAAATGTTGCACAGTGCAGACCTCAGCTTTGACAGACATTTCATAAGTTAACTGCAACACTCAGCGGGTCCAGCAACTAGCCAGCGTTCATGATACAACTGTAGCCATCCACAAAAAGGCATTTCACGGAATCGAGGCAATTAAACTTGGTGCTGGTCTACCAAATTCTTAGACAAGAGACAGAGGGCGAAAAAGAGAGCAGATGTATTTTGTAGTACGGAGCGAAAATATCGGTTTGGTGGCGACGCTGTGGCATTTAAGTTTCCAACCAAATCTTCATGAGTGGGAATAAAGTGTTGATAAATACTGCATACTAGGATGAAGTATAACATCTCAGCTGCTCATATTAAAACGAAGAGTAACACGCATTTGCCAGAGTTCAAAGACGTACTGTAACAGGCAATTCAAACTTATTGCGTGCGACGAAAACGAAGGCATGTTTGTAAAAACGCTACATGTTGCTAGCGGTGGACATGGCGCTTAGATCGGACGTTCTTCGCGGTGGCAGTGAGTTGGAACGTTTCACAGTGTTGTAAAAACCACGGTTCGCCTGCGTGTGTACAAATGTCGGTAAATAATATTGCCCGACGCCTAATCGAAAGAACTGGTTAGTGCTTCCGGCTGTTTTTGTCGTGCGCTTCTCACTGAACGCAAACCATCGACTGAGGTCAACGTTTCGCCCAAAACTCAAGTCGTGGTTGAGCGGTGGTTGCTATGACAAAATTCGAAAGGACAGAAAACACTCTGATAGTCGATTTTATTCGGAATTTACGGCTTGCAAGCGAAAGGTGATCGCATTTGTGAAGCTTAACCACAACGCTCAATATGCGACAACAAGCTATAAAAAGTTCGATGTTTGAGCATTAAACTTGGTCAATCAAAGCGTTCAAGTTTTAGTACAAGGCTTGCTATCGAAAATAACGTCAGTGTCAATCCATTTACAATCAACAGATTTTTTAAAATTTTGTAACCACTAGTCATGAATTTTGCTAATTCTCACATATGTGATAGACTCTGAAAAATTATGATGATGGCAAAAAAATTTTTGAAATATCTTTACCGGTGGCCGAGATACAACATTTTAAATTTTTGGACACTAGGTGGATTTTCAGAGGCGAGCACAACCATTTTTTCATTTCTCACGTTCAATTTTTGGCAATCAAAATTGGTCAATTATAGCACCATATTTGCTTTACTAAATTGCAAAAAAAAATTTTTGGCAACTTTTTGCCAACGCGCTGAAATATCGTCTCAAAGATGAGGTATAAAAAAATTTAAAGAAAATTTTCAACCCCAAATTTTGTGATGAAATCCTCATCTTATCAATATTAAAACTTCAAAAATGAATTCCTTGGGTCAAAAAATTGTAAAATAGTTGTTTTCATTGTAAAAATCCTTCAAGGTAAAGAGGTATTGCCAAAATTTGAACGTGAGAAATGAAAAAATGGTTGCGCTCGCCTCTGAAAATCCACCTAGTGGCCAAAAATTCAAAATGCTGTATCTCGGCCACCGGTAAAGATATTTCAAATTTTTTTTGCTATCATCATAATTTTTCGGTGTCTATCACATATGTGAAAATTAGCAAAATCCATGACTAGTGATTACAAGGTGTCTTTGATTATAAATGGATTGCCCCGTCAGACAATACACTACACGTAACTTGCCTGCAAATCGTAGTTGATGACAAAACGAGGGATATCGATTTGGTCGGATGAAATGAACTGATATATCTGAGGGATGTTTCCAACGAACATGATTTGCTTCTTGAGATCGCTTGCATTTAAAGTTGCAAATACATAGGTGAAAAGCTGCAGAAACGCAAGTTATCTTGATTAATACCAGGGCTTGTCCATGGGATGGAACAGAGGGCTTGAAATTCGTCTCCTGTCTCATCGTTTGTAATTTTACGTCATATAGAATTTTCTGAAGCTGACTACCAACATTATTTGCTCCTCACGACAGAGTTCACATAGTCTCAGTGCCGCAGTGTGGTGATGCGAGGTCCAAGAAAATAAGGTTGGTGGGCCCTTTTTTAAGTGACAACTAAAAAAAGGGTCATCCCCGGTTGTATTGGACTCCTGATTAGAAGGTTTGAGTGTGTTAGCTGCGGTTCTGTAGAAGTCAGATATTAGACATGGACATAATATAATGTATTTTGTTTTACTAGTTTCGTGGGAATCTCGTGGGGTGGGACAGAAGAAAAAGTGTTACATGGACAAACCATCAGCTCCTTGCATTCTTCGAATACAATATGACGTCACACAAAACTGCACGTTGCGCGAAGAAAGCAAGCCGATCACTACTTCCAAAATTACCGGTCTCTTCCGTTAACGTAGTAAATCACGATCAGAGTCTAAGAGTTTGCGTCGGAGCGAAATTTTGCGTCGGTGTTAGGACCTGAAAACTGCAGCAGCAAAATCTGGTTTGGTTAAACGGCATGGAACCCGTTACTTTGCAAATAGTTACAATACTTTGGTCGCCAGAAGATTATCCGAACTGGTTACAACTTATACTTCGAAAACGCTTTAAACTGACCCTGTTCACTGTACAGAGAACAAAGGAGTTTCAGAGACCAAGAACTACACCTGTTTTTGGAATAGTTCGTTTCTATCATTTCCATTTGCTGCGAAAACGCTATTTTGCATCACCACGCTAACGGTGAAAATGGAAATTAACTACTTTTGTTTACAAGCTTTCCAAAATAGCCAATAAAAGCGACTGAGTTACATTTAATTATCATCAGCAACGACCCACGCCCACCCCTCATGCGCAGAAAATGCATCGCGGGTTTGAGCACCGCCCGCATCGTATCAACTTTAGTATCTGGAAAGACAGAGTCTGGAGCAGTGATTCTCAACGAGATCCAGGTGGACCACCTGGAACTTCTAGTGGTCCACAGGACTTTTATTGAGGACTAAAATGGACCACGCCCTTGAGTTCACTGGCCTATGCGGAATACAGTTTTGACTTGTTACTCATGAGGCGTCAGCAGAGCAAAGTGGTCAATCGGACACTTTTTTTTAAAAGCTTCATGGGTCAAAAAAGGTTGAGAATCACTGGTCTACAGTCAAAAAGCGTCATTGTGTAATGTGCTTATTGGCTTTGAAAAGAACAAAACGTTAAAAATTTAGCAAATACCATTCAGCCATGAGGCGATCTAAACGGGGAAAGCATTCTGCGACACTTTGTCTCTAAACGCGTGAATCAACTTAACGAAACACGTGCATTATTTACTGAGAAGGCATTGCCGTCAGTGAGCGATGCACGCCATGAAAGAAAAAGCGCGGTTGCCTGACGAATGGGTGGCACTGTAAAGTCTGTGCGACGACGTAGAGAAAAGACTAAATTGCAGAGAATATTAACCAACTACTTTTCGAAGGTATTTTTAAAACCATTTAGAGGGGGTCGAATCACGAACTAAACACTGTAAATGTACAAACAATTTCGAATTGAGTCCGTATGACGTGGCGCTGTAACAAAACCCATTATTTTACAATGACCTTTTTCCGTTACGCAAGCGAAGGGACTCGAAACTAAATCGAAAAACAATCGGAACCAACCTTGCTCCAAAACGTTGGATGCACAATGTAGATATATTTCAAGTTACTTTTGTAGCGCTGATCTACTGTGTTGTATGCCTTTCGTAAAAAGTCGGATGGAATGCGGTTGTTAGGTTGAGACATTGTGTGAAAGTAAACAATTGAATATCGTTTCTTCACAACAGAATCCAACAAATGAATGAAATAAAGCAGGGCCTGCACATAAAGAGGGGAGCGAGATTGATACTTTTAAAATAATGGGTTAGCAAAACAAAATATCTTTCGCCTCCGTCCATAGCAATGGAATGCGGCTTCACACCCTTTTCCGTGTCCAACTTAAAACAGGGTTCACAAAAATGAAGTTAATTTGAAAGAGACGAAAATAAAATAGAATTTCAAATCGATTTTTTCCAGAAAACTCTGGCCCTGTCAAGTAAGGTAGAGCACGGAAACGTAAACCGCTGCGAAAACATGCCAGCACTGTTTGGCCCAACAACTTTGAAAATCTGAACGGCCTGTAACTGCACCGCGTTTAAGTTAACCAACATTTCAATCATTTTACTTCCTTGTGCTGCTGCATCGTACTAGCCTAATTATGAAGAATTGTAAAGGCGTGATCCTACCAAACTGTGATTGACAACATGTTACCTTTAAAATTTATTATTATTATTATATACCTTTTGGGAAGTGAGATCGCATACCTTGTCTAAATCGAGGTTAGGGATATTCATGTACTTGGCGACAAGAACAACCACAGGAGATCCGTCGTGGTCCTGACCGCACACGTACAACGCATTGGTAGCAGCAATGCTTGATAAGTCAGTCGTGCGCGCAAGTCTCAGCAGCCGAGTATATCTGCGGAAAAAAACACAAAACACCCTGAAAATCTTCATTTTCAATTCGTTTAAAGCACAATCTCGATCTTGTCGCGTATGCGCTACGCCTATATTGGAAAATATAGTTTCAGCGAATTTTCTTGCGGTGTGTCTGGCGTCTGCGCACAGCTCCACGTAAAAACGGGGAGCACTGCAATTTACATGCGAAGCGATCCAAGGAAGTTGAATTGGCGTAAAAATCATGAAGAGCAGTGTTTGCAGTTCTTGCAATTCCATTCTTACTCCCTTGAATCATTCACCCACCGAGGGTGTCACATTTACAACGCGATGCCATCGTCCAGGAAGCCATTCATAATATTCATGGCCACATCAAGTTGCTGGGTTGGATTTCAGCGAACAGATCGACACAACATGACATGGGTCTGAGCTACGGTTTCCAAAACTTACATTCTTTCTTGCGTCCTAATCATTTCCCGACGGTTGATCACACGAAGCTGTGACTTCCTTTTCTGATCGTGGTCTCCGGACATTTTCGTGAACGAGTGGTTGCCTATCGCTCCGGGAACAACACCAGCATCGGTCGAATCGCTTGATGACTCGGACAAGTCATCTGCATCGTTTATGTTTAAACAAAGACAATAAATGCTCCGCTCAATCGTCTTTGGACCAAACTATAATTATTGTTAAATTCTTCTTAAAAGTCTTGCAAGATGAGATCAACAGTCCGTTTTGAAACTCAAGAATACATATACTTTGAATCACACGACGCTGTGATCAAGACTGTTAATATCTTTTGTATTACAATGTCCAAGTTTTCAAGTGTGTTTAACTTCTTGCTAATCTTGAGCAGATCTCGGGCATCTCCCACAGCCTGAGAGGTATGGGCGTATTTACACAAGAACATGGCGGTACCGAAGCACGTGGCAACGTTCATAATACAAGGCAGTGAACTTGAGCTTCATTTAACCTAGCAAGCCTTCGAATATTATTTCCTGCTGCAAGGAAATGAAAATGGAATGGCAACATATGGTGCGTCTTAAAAGTAAGGCCGGATATTGTTACGCAATTGGGAGGAAACGTTTTATGACATTGCGCTGAAGGTGCTGGAACATATAGTGCTCAGAAGCACCAACGAGCCGTTATGATTTATCAACAGACAAGGGGAAAAGCTATGAACGCATGTAACTCCTCATGANATATTACATTCTCATCGTTGTTACAGAACCCAACATTAAGTAGGTTTCTTCCGGACATACATCGTGGCACTTTGTGGGTTTGCTTTCTAATAGCACGAAGCACAGGCCACAGCCTCATTTAGCACATCAATCCGCTTGGTCCCATCTTGGTGTGAAGCTAGCAGTGCTATCAGAGATGGCTACTGACCGTGAGGTATTTCGAGTTCTCGTCGGGCTGCTTCCCCCGCGACCCTCCCCAGAGGAATAGCGGGTATGAAAAAAAATGATGAATTCTATTTGTACATAAATGAAGTTTTTTTACGCAATAGCTCCTAAAATCAGTCAGGGTATTGGTAAAACATCCCACTGTGTGTGTTACAAAGCATTTTATGCACAACGTGTACATGTGGCAGACAAAAAATATCTGTTGCCTCAACTCTACTTTACAATTACGCACTTATTTTGACAGTAATAAAACAAGCTTTAGCTTCGTGACAAGCTTCTGAGGAATCTGCCTGCTTGGTTCTGCTTTCATACTTTTGCGATGATTCGGTCTTGCACGTGTCTGTCTTTCAAATGTAAACCACAGGAGTTACGAAAGTGAATCCATCTGCAATTTATTTCACAGGGAAACTAGTTTCGTGCATTTAAACACCTCTTCAGTCCTGCAAAGGCAGTAAGAAAAATTTACTAGCGAAATGTTGACACTAAAACAATAGTACGAAAAGACACGAACTGCGGCTTCAAACAAGAAACAAGAGCGAAAAATTAACCTATCCAAAATTTAAAATAGCAAGATTGAAGGTGTGACAAAAAACTGGTTGCCCTGTGAAATTGTTTTGACAAGTCCATTAGTGCCAAAAAAATTTAACTCCTGTTTAAGACTGGATAAATAGAAAGAACTCACAAAGAAAACATTTTGAGAAACTTGCAAGCTTCATACAAAGAACTGTGAAACATTTTTTATTATTCACACCATTCAGATAGTAACGCATTCGGGTGCTTTTTCGCGGGTTTTTACGTGAAAAAAATAAGGTGGTTAATCAATATCCACTACTTGGGAAGTTGCGCACCGCAACTCCCCCAGTGGCAGCTTATTTACAAAATACCTTGGGCACAAAAAGCTGTTGTTAATGCGTAGAAAGCCCAACCAAGCTCCAAACATGCTGTATAATTGTCAGCAAAATGAGCTTGCTGTCATTTTTTTGAATGATTTTCTTGATACATTATTATCCGTATTTTGATTCCCAAGTGCATCACCTTCGGTTTCAGGTTGAGTTGAAATCAAATCTGTAATTCGAATCTCTCGTTCAGGATAAACAAGATCACCCCACAATCCTAAACTACGTGCACCAAAACAAGGTATCTCCTGGCAGCTTTCACGAACCGACCGGGGAAAATATGTTGAAAAGAGACGAGAATACAATTCCTGCAACAACAAAAATATCTGGCTTGAATTGAGTAGGTCGCGAAACAAGAAAGGTCAATTAACTAAGCGTCGCTCTCCCTCTATCTAACAAATAGCGCTGAGCTAACTCAAATGCATGACGGCAGTGTGAAGAGGATAAAGCCGTGCCCGTTGCGTGACACGCTGATCATCGGCGCCTACGCAATGTTGCCGAGTTTATCCAATGGTAGAGATGCAACAGAAGAGGTATGTTTTTACACTAAATATGCAATCAACGAAGAGATTATCAACTTTGCTAGATTTTTGTCTCAGCATCAAGTATATACAGCGCAGAGTATAACCGTGAACAGTATACTTTTACGCAAAATAGTTAACTTAAATATTTACCGCTATGCATACGGTACAACAGATACTGATTTGGTCGGAAGAAGAAGAGGAGTCGGAGGTATCCGGACCTCTTATTTTTTTTCAAGGGGTCTGAGATACAAAGGAACCCCACTATTTTACTGCATTTTTAATTGTAAAGAGCATCCTCTTCAAAATTTTGCTGAGTGCCTGACCTTGTCCGTTAGCAACAAGGCAAGCTTACTTTTATTTCATTATTTCAATCTTGTTGTGCCGTTTTACGTACACGCGTCGATTCGCCTTTCACTGACGGCCTGATGCCAAACGCATCACGTGACAAATTAATGGACGTCTGTTTGCAGTGTGGAAGTTCGGGATGGTCGTGTGCGCCGTAAAATTTAAAATTGCCTCACAATTCCAAATAGATATTACTCACGGAAGAGGTTGTCGCCCAGAGTCTTAAAGCCTAAATAGTCATACGAAGGAAATGACGAGAACGGTTTTGGAATGTGTTTTGGTTTATAAGCTACCGGCATTACTTGAAAATTGGTACCAATTTCGTTTACGCAAATTGAGATTTTTTGCTGCAGATTTGCTTCAGAGAGAACCACGCACCTTTTTGAGCTAGTGTTACTGACACAGTACAAAAATACCTGCGACAAAATCACAGCCGAGTGTAGGTGCGTTGTCACATTTAAGTTTATTTTAAATTGTGCAAGAAGGGCAATCTAGGGTTGAATTACTACCGACGACATTACACCATTAATCAACCACTGATGTAGATAGTGCGCCCGGGTCGGATCACCCACGACAAAATTCGTTCTGTCGTTTCTACATGCCAATGTGTCAGAACCAGTTTAGAAAATTTTATGTGAGGTACTATAGTTCTGCGCAATAACCCGCTCATCAAGCATTTAACGCGTTTTCAAGCATTTTAATCGTAAAACGCTTAATACGTTCATTAAAACAGTGAAATAAGACAGAAGTACCAAGAATCGGAACTTTCGAGTGTTTTACAGTTTCGATCATTCGATACAGGACAATCATCTGCAATTAACTCTCGGAAGAAGTTTGGGAGATACAGTAGCTTTTGTGAAATGCGTGTCAACTCCTTAACGCAGAAGTACAAAGTATATTGACAATCCGGTCACATCGTTTTGACAACTACGATACATGTAAACAACAACACATGAAGCTATGACATAAAAAAGCTGTAAACGGATAACGTCACACTTAGAAAAGGATTTGGATCCTAGCACAGGAGCAGTTAATTTGGTTCTGGGACCATTTTGAGAAAGCCGCACGGCTTGTCGCTAATTGCCCACCCCTGTCCTGGTACATGAGGCGCGATATTTTCCAAACCAATATCCGATATTGATAAATGAACTTTGTCACTATATACACAAAGATACATTTGTAAAATTGAAAGAAAAACATGAAAGATACGTCACAAATGCTTAAAGCACAAACGCCAATATCACAAGAGCTTCCCATCAACTCAACGCTAGGAAACGACTATATTTAGCATAAGTTTTCTGTCAAAACATGCTTAGTTGTTCTATTAAAAGCTTAAGTAGTCGCGCGGGTATGAGGCTCTGGTTAAGTCTCAAAAGCATGAGAACAGGCGTGAATCGAAATTTAGTATGCTGAAACAAGGTAATCATACCATATCATGCTCTTCAACAACAACTACAACAGCATCGAATTCGGCAGAGAGGTTTTGCAGACAACATCTGATGGTACCTGTCACACAACATCTAATAAACACGAGTTAACGTACTGACAGGTTTGCTGATTAAAAAATAGCGACCATTTTTTCAATCAATCTATTCGTTTTTGATAGGTCAAATGTACCCTCGGAGTAAATGCACAGCACCGTGAACAACTATGAAAAATATCTACCAAGCAACATGCAACTATGCGTCATCGTCACAAGCCATGCGTTGAGAATAGAACCATATGTGCGAGTGAAGACGAAATGATACGTGACGTAACTAAATATCAGTATTTGCATCTACTCTGCACCTCCGTAAGATACTGAGCAGACAAATAGATTAGCAAAGTTGGAAAATTACAACTTTTAATGAATAATCACAGGAAGAAACAAAGTTGACCAGTGAACAAGTGAGCATAACGTCACAAATTTAGGATGGGCGCATTTGGCGTTTGTCTAATATAAAACCTCTCGTTAACAAGTAGCACAACCATCGAGTTTATTAGTCAGCCGCCTTAGCGCTCGGATGCTAAATATTATCTGAACTTCTGCTTTAGCTATGAGTCAAAATGAATATACAACCGCTTGTCAAGCTTGGAACCATTTTTGAACTGCGTAATTAGTAAGTGTTAATTTCGATTAATGTGATTGAAATAAAAACGCAAATTCTATCCTTAACCACACCCGTAATCGCTTGGTGTACACCTTTCTTCGCACTATTCGCCAATCGAATGAAAGCTACACTTTATATCGTTCTCTACACTTCTCGTTTCTTTGCGCGTTAAAATTGGTTCCGGAAACGGTTTGCACGTCAGCGACGCCAATACTCTCTAGTTATTTCAAGCAACAGTTTAGCTAAGTCATGTAGTTCACAAATCAACTTACGAACTGCTGTGTGAGCGGCATGTCTTGACAATTCTGCAACGTCAGTTCTGTACAGCTTGGTAATAGCAACACTTCGCCAATGTCTTTCTGCGCTCATCTGCAAAGCTCCTCGGTAGCAATCTTATAAAGGAAACAACAGCACATACTTACCACCGATTTTCACACGAAATTCCGAAACGACTGAAAATTTGTCACTATACCTCAGAGAAAATTGCACCTAGCTTTTGATTTCACAATCCACACAGAACAACCAAATTGAGTTCACATCACGATGCAAACACCATAAGAAATCCATGTTCATTTTATGCAATACGCAGGGGACTGAACAAGTAAGTGACGTTTGAAAAAACACTTTATAGTCACTGAATGCTGCTGACGACCTGCAGGCCAGAAACATCATTTGCAGACTGTGGAAACCAGGGCGTGGCAATGTGTTTTGCAAACTGCAAAACCGGGCAAACAGCATCTTAAGATACAGGTGGTAGTAAAAACGTGGATACAAGTGACTTAATTCACAGCGAATTGAATGTTGCAACAAAGAAATGCACAGGATTAGCACTTGAGCAAAAGCATGAATTCAGTTTGCGAAGTTTTTCACAAGTTCTTGTTCATCAGTTTGTTTTACTAAAATGCTAATTCTTCAGCTACACCGTTCAGTCTGTTCAACAGCAAATTTTAATGAGGGTTCATTAGAATGTTGAGGGATAATGAGACTGGCCTTGCTTTAACCCTTTGGCATTCTTCAACTGTGCATAATTTTTATTATTAACAAAGAAGCATTTTTATTGGCAGAGGTAACAAGGTGTATATACCAATCATCTAATTTAAGTTAAACTGATACTGCAGCCCTATTTTTTGGTCATTGACTGAAACGTTTTTGGAATGACAAAAGAAAGTTGGTCATTTCCGTCAGAATGTCTGAAAATATAGACTAATGAACACTGTTATGGCGAATTTTGATAAAACTGCGAGACAAATGACCAAAATGTCGCAGCGAAAAAAAACAACTGTAACCTGCCATTACTGTGGTCCTAACTCAGTCTCTACCTGCATTATACCCAGATGAACTGTACTTCAGACACATAGTTGAATGTTCTATTCGAAATTTAATGGCCACATGTTTGCAGATGATGTCAAAATGTTTTTTGCAACCAAAGATGGACTGCAACGCTGTGAGAATACGTGACATGGCCAGGCTGCAGAACATGAATTTTTTTCTGGTATTGTTTCTGTCAACAAAAAAATACAAGCAACTGATCGCATTGCAGGTGTCTGATCAGCACGCATACTAAATTCTTGAGCAAGTGGATTATGTTGGTTCAGGTCTCTGCACCATGTCAGTAAATGGCAATCACACCCCAAACAAAAAGGAAAACTATATCATGCTGATTGCTGCACATGAATTGTGAAGCGCTGTTGCTCAATCCTTCACCCCAGCAAAACTCTGGCATGATTGCTGAATTCTTGCTGTAGTATTTCATCATTTCACCTATAAGTTTTTGCTTGCAATTTACAGGACTGAAGATGGATAGTTGATGCGAAATAGATTTCCTTGTAAACTGCCTTGTGAGCAGATTCTGCTGCTTTGCCCTTGCAGTACTTCATCACTTGAATGTTGATATGCGCATGTTGGGCAGCCAGAATCCTCACATAGTGATGAAAGCACAGCATGGCAGGCAGATTCTTCAGACATCCTTGCTAACAAATTTTAAATGATATTTTGGAAAAAATTGTAATGATTGTTATTACATGGTTCACAAAGTTACAAATTATGTTGGTTGAATGATATGATGCTGGTGGACCAAAGCAACTATTCAGTTTGTGAGGTGTCAGTTTTCATTTTGTTAGCAAATTGGAAAGGACTTGATCATCAATTTTACAGTATCTATTGAAGAGTCCTGCTTCAGCAAACAACCGTACACAGGGCAATAAACAATCAGACACAAAATATCTAAGTATGCATACTAAGGTTATATTGGAATAGAACACAAATTACGGCATTGGCACCTACTGATGTACTAACATTATTTACAATGTCACCTACTGATGTACTAAAATTATTTACAATGTATGTAAGCCAAAATGCAGGCACTATGCAGAAATACCAGCACTGTGTGTATTTTGTCTTTCAGTCACCTTCATGTAAAATTTGCTTACAAAACTTTACATGAAAAGTTACATGAAAGAAAACATTTTGAAAAATGCAAAACTTAATAGAGAGTAACAGTTGCAATAAAACAGCAGTGACAAAAAGTTCGAATACTTCTTGGTGATGCATTTATATCACAAGGTGACATACATCTGACCCAAGGGATGCTAAACAAGAAAACTCACTGTGAAGAGCTGTTTCCAAATCAGATGTAAACTTGATACCAACATGTGGCTCTGAGACATACACAACATTTTTACACTGCAGAGCACACCCCTTAGTGCATCCAACTGATCCAGTTCTCATTCCTACAAAATGTGTATATTTGAACAAACAAGACTAGCAGCAATTATAAAAATTAAGGTCACTATCAATAAAAATAAAAGAAATGAAGATTACACACAAATGTCTGCAAAGCAATGATGATTCAAAATGAGTACAATGCTTTCATAGTGTGACTTTGTAACGAAGGAGTTGGCATGCTAGTAACATCCAAAACAACCATTTTACTCAATCCCAACATGTTTTAAAATCAACCTACACACAAAAGAAACTAAATGTAAGAATACAGTGACATAGGTGAGAGAATATTGCGTGTACATTTAATGGCAAAATAACATATCACCAGCAATGATAACCTAGTATTGCTTACCTTGAAGCTCTTCAGCTTCCTTCAACTGATTCTTGAATTCACAACCTGCTGCAGCACAAAATGTCTTTCCCGCATTAGATACTTCATACAGAGTGTCATTAAAGGGTATAATAATGCATCCCATGGCCAAATTGACAGCATTTCCACACCTGAAATTTAATAGTAAAAGCACATTAGAGCAAATAATATCAACATTCTTACAAATACAGGCTGAACGGACAAGGAAGCAATAATTTACAAACAGCTAGTAGCATTGACGACAGCACCAAATAACTGTTGGTTAAAACATTTAACAATGAACTATATTAACATTACACCCAAACAAACATATGTACTGTATTTAGAAATCACAGACATGAAGTGAAATGTTGACATCATTGCAATATCATTGTTTTTGGAACAACAGCTCAGAAATCAGTGACAATACAGTGGAAATAAAATTGTGCACAGTTGTAGGTATGGTGATGACTAGAGATTGACTGATGTGACTTTTTTGGGGATGATACCGATATATCGACCATTCATGGACCGATAGCCGATACTGATTTAACCAATATTTCCAAAATTTTAAATCTTGTTTTCTGCTTCATTATCAAAAATGATTTATTCTATGCCTTACCTTTTTTTCAAAAACTTCAAAAATAAGGATATATTAGCTAAAATTTGTCAAATTTAAGAAATTCCAATATTTTGCTATGATTTTTTATTATTCTGATTAATGATGATGCTTTCATTTTGGCTCCGACGGCCAGTGCACTCTTCATGTTTCATCTTGTCTGCTTGTTTATGAAAACGCACCTGCTAGCATTGCTGCAAGGTAACTGTCTTGACCCGGTTTGTTATGCTTTCTTGCGTAAGTTGTCTGGATATGTGAGGAATATAACAGTGTTTTGTCAACACCTACTGAGGCCGATACCAATATATTTGCCAGGCCGATAAATCGGTCTATCTCTAGTGATAACTAAGGTCACTGTATGACATTTAACTTTCAACACGTTGAGTAACCTACAGTGGTAATAATACAGAAGTTACATATGATGACTTGTGAATTGCAAAGTTGTACATGAAAGAGCAAAGTTAATGGGGAAATGGTGGAATAAATTTATCCAGAGGTATTTCAATTTAATAAACAATAAACATACTTTTGACATCAACACAATCCAAAACATCACCTACAACACTTACCAAAGATAAACCTTGGAATTTATATCCTGATGGAGTTCAAATTGTGCTGCAGCATCAGGCTTGACCTTTGCTTCATAGCAATCATGATCCATGACTTCATTTTCCTCTAATAAGGAATGCCATGACTTCAAACAGTCCACAGTCACTACTACAGACACCATTTGTTACAGTTCAGTAAACATTATTCTTCTACAGATAGTCTGTATAAGAGAGCATGTAGTAATTAGAGATCGACCGATATGTCTTTTTGGGTGCCAATACCGATATATCAGCCATTCGTGGATTGATAGTCGATGCCGATATTTCCAAAATTTTAAAATCTTGTTTTCTGCTTTATTATCAAAATATAATGTTGTATTCTATGCCTTACCTTTTTTCAAAAACTTCAAAATCAGGAGTTATGACCTAAAATTTTTCAAATTGCAGCAATTTCAATATTTTAATTAATCTGATAATTTGTCAGCATAGTAAACACTGCCTGAAATGAATAATCACAGTGCCATGAATAAAAACAGAATACTGAATGAAAGAAAACTGCTTACAGCAAAGAAAGAAGAAACAATGGTTGAAAGTTAAAAGGTGGTGAACAATGAAAAGAAGTACAAAACGGAGCATCAAGTTAACAAGGGTAAAGTTAGAACAATACTACGTTCAATCAACCATTGCCCAAAATGAAAGTTTTTCCAAAACAACAGTAACTTTTTTGCAAGATAACTATCTTGACTTGCTTCATGTGCTTTCTTGTGCAAGTTGTCTGCAGGTGTGAGGAATATAGCTGCGTTTTGTCAACACGTACTGAGGCTGATAAAATTGGCTGTATTGGCCGATACTGATGATACATAGGTAAAATCCAAATACCAGCTGATATATCGGTCTATCTCTAATAGTAATGCTTTTTAATCAAACAAAAACAAACTGAAAGGTTCATTAATGTCATACTTGATGGTTATTCCATAACAAATCAACCTATAATCCTAATTTTTTAGTCAGGAAACTGGGTAATTCCATGTATAATCAACTTAGCCTTGCAACCACTGGTCTCAGTTCTCTGAGATTCAAATATATCTGCTGGGCACGGGTAGGGAACCTATTTACTATCATGGGCCGCATAACTTGTGGATTATCACTGGCAGGACGCATATAACAATTAATTTTATCCTAAAATTTTACCTTTATCTTTCTACGAGTGATAGAGGCTTCTATGACATTATTTTGAAGGGACAGAGGCTTCTGGCTTACTGTCCATGTAACTGCTTATCATGGAGCTTGTTTTTTACGCAATCTTGTATTCTAAACAAGGTAACGAAACTTCTCATCAAATGTTCACGCAGTCTGCATTTGGCCCATGGGGCGCAGGTTCCCACCCCTATGCTACAGCTTTCAGAAATATGAAAAATAAAGAAAATTAAAATATCTCTTGAGCAGTTTTTGAGTTATGACAGTTTGAAGTTTGCCCACGAGGGGATTAGGGCTGTGAGCACTGGTCACACTTTGTGATTTTATTTAACATCGTTGTTTCTGAACATAGAACAATGATAAAAAACTCCTTTTTACTATATTTGGCGGTAAGGAATTCATTTTTTATGTTTAAATAGTGTTATAAGCTGTGATAGCATAAATTTATGGTTGAAAGATAGAGTTAAGGTAAAGTTTAGAGTGATTATACAGTACTGGAAAAATTATTATGGATTTTTTATTTTCCCACGAATTTTATAGAAATTGCTGGTTTTTACTAATTTCTTCAGTTATTGACATTACTTGAATGAATGTGATCATGAGTCAAACAAAAGAAGTTACAATTCCATGTAAACTAGATTCACGTTGTGCGAAACTGCTTACTATGACATAATAACTGCAGAAGGGAATATTAGATTAAAAATAGTTCAACTGGACCCAAGTGGTCTTGTCTGCCTAGCGGACCATTTTAGTCTACATTAGTTTGTGAATCTTCCTATTTAGCAAGGATTTTAAATTTTTTTGAAAGTTTTCCTGACTATTAAATGGGATAAGAATAGACATAGACAAAATTGCAACTTTTTTAATGAAGTTAGGAAGATGGTAAAGATAAAAGAGTTTAGCCCCAGAAAAAGAGGACAAATCACAGTTTTACTCAAGCATAGTGACCTCAAACAGAAAGATATAGCCAAGGAAGTAAATGTATCAATTCAAACTGTTAGTGGTGTAAGATTGATCTGGAATTGGGAAGGGAGATAGACAGTTCAAGGATGGGAAAATGTGAACGGAAGAGATAAACAACATGATAGGCTTGACTGAAAAATCAAGGCAGTGGTATTCAAAAACAGAAGAGCTTCATGTAAAAATCTTTCTATGGGATTGGCAAATGTGGGTATTGTGGTGGACAGGAGAACCATCAATAACTGTCATCTGGAGCAAGGTCTGAAGTCAAACATGCGTAGAATAAAGCCTCGTTTGACACAGAAAATGAAGCAGGATATCAAGGGGCTGTAGCCTACAGCAAATTGCACATCAGCGGATTGGTCCAAAGTACAATACCTGATAAAGATGAAAAGAGATTATAGAATAACCTTATTTAGGTTATGTTTTTCTAAAGAATTTTTATCAAATACACAATGGGTCTAAACTTACTGGAAACATTTGCAGTCAATTTTCTTAGCGAAAATTTGTTAATGAGGATACTTAAAGAGCTGTTCAAGAACAACCAGTGATGATTTGCTTCATATCATACTAATAATCTTAAACATGGGTTTGTTTTTTTGTTTCGGGTTATTTTTTTGGATGAATCAATCATTGCAGTACTTGATGATAGGGTGCAGACATGTTCGCCAAAGTTCTGATGAAGCATTTCTGCCAGTATATTTGAAAAAACAGTCAAATTTCCTGCCAAGATCATGGTTGA
>JGI24022J15233_10001439_pt1 | contig 19854 bp, 10 predicted proteins | sample Ectturendosymbi2_FD_15233 | JGI IMG/M metagenome (IMG submission 15233) | reverse complement strand
CGGGCATGCACTTGACGGACACGAGCCGACCAACAGTTTTTCAATTTTCTTACCATGACACAATTGCCAGCAAGCATGGTGTTCGGCAGTTGCTTCATAATGGGAAACTGAAAAACTGTCGGTCGGGGTTGTTCCCTGTCGGTGAAATGTTAACCCCCTTTAAAACTAATGCAAATTAGAGGAAGCAATCTCTGCAGTGGTTCCTGATTTGAACATATTAAGGGATGTGATTATGCAATGGCACAGCCCGGAAATGCTGTAACAATCGTTTTGACAGATACTTTGTTACATTTGACTAGAAGTCCGAGGCGAAAGGTTGTTTTCCCGCTGGTTTTTAGTTCAGTAAAAAGGGATAAATAAATTAAACCCAAAAATTCGGTGCTCTGGAGTATTTATGAAATTTGCTGTGTTTTCTTCAAAACTTTCTTCAAAATGCTTTTACAAGAAAATAATTCAAAACTTTCATAGTTCTTTATCAATTTCGAAGTATTCGACATAATACAAAGCTAGATTATAATATGTTGGAAAGCGAAAGCGTTTTCAAAAAATGGCGAGATTCAGACTTCATTGAAATGTACCAATAAGAAAATCACTGATTCGGACTGTCTTAAAAGTTAGACATTATCATTTGGTCAGTTACAGGTTTCAAGTATGAGCAATCAGATTTACTAATTTAGTTTAGCTTTTTAGCTCTATCTGAAGCCCTACTTCAGAACACAGACTGCTCATCAAAAATAATTTTTTGAAAAGTTTTCTATTTCATTTTGCCGTACGTTTGTCTTGCTTGCAATTTTTATCATTACAATCTAGCACTGTTTCTCACTGCAGAAGCCTATGTGAGTTTTAGAATAGTGATCATTAAAAGCGACAACAGTAAGCGAGCCAGCCGAAGCCAATCACTGTCCATTAAAAATGAGTGTTGGACAAAAATCGTTTGTAAATACACTATCTGAAGGACTGACGAACGGATGTTTTGAACAAGAAAAAGATGTTGGAAAGCCATCCAATCAAAATAATGGGTAAGATCTTGTACCATTGTTTGTCAAATCGGTTATGAGAAAAGCTGCTGTGGTGGTATCAAAAAATACTTTATTTTTCATCACAGGATTCTTCAAAGAATAGCATTGTGAAAGAGTAACACAGTCACAGAATATAGGTCACATTTTTCAATGAAAACGATCCATTCCTAAATGCTGAAACAAGTTCACCGTAGATTGTGTCAAAAAATAAACTGAACTATCTTTCACGAAAAACTGGTGCGGGATTTGCAACGAGCAACCATGTAGGAAAAAGATGTTGGGTATAGACCCCAACCGATCAGCGGAGGTAAATATTGTTTGTAACTGATGGACTAGTTTCCTTGAAAAGCTATTGAAATTCGTACGAAAAACTCCCTGGATGCAGATTTTTAGCAAAAAATTACTTGGCCCTAAACTAAGGAATGGCACATTTGGAAAAAACATATTTGAAAATGTAAAAAATTGTGTAGTCTTTGCGTTGGCGGATCTACACCTGCTGTTTGTGGGGGGCAGTAATAATAGAGGGTGAAAAACTTCCCCATTTCCACACTTGTTTTGGGTGTGGGAACGCGTTCCAACACATTTTTTCAAGTAGGCCTAACCTTACTTTAAGATGTGTGTTTTTGCTCAGATTTCCTGTGTGCACCTGCAGACGTCGCATAAATAAATACCTGACAAGATACCTGTTGTGCAGCGCCCAAGCATAATTGTATAATTACTGAAAATGTCTAGTATTTTTGGCTGCGTTCCCACACTTCCTTTTTAGCAGTACATCCCTGGTTTAGGGGCGGATCCAGACATTATTGTTAGGGAGGGGGGGCGATTTCAGTAATAGTTGGTAGTCAAATCTCATAACGGCTTCGCTACTATAAGAGAAATGAAGTATACTTCACAACACTTCTGTGACAATACAATGGACAACAAAATGGCCTCACATCGCGAATTTGGTAAGCAAAACGGAGTTGCTGTAGATTCTTATCGCGAACAGTATAGCCACAATTATCGAATACATTATTTTATTCGACGTTTCAGCTTAGTCGTAAGCCATCATCAGGAACATAAATATCGCGAATCTTGCTTTCTGGATTTACAAAATCATGGTGAACAAAGTTACTTTTGTAGGTTTTACGGGGGGCGATCGCCCCAATCGCCCCCCCTCCCGGATCCGCCCCTGCCCTAGTTATATGACTTACCCAGTTTGATTTGCTTTTACCAATTTTCAAGTAATTTGTTGGCAATAGCAGGCAGACAAGTAAAGAAAAAAAACATGCTTTACAATGACAGTAAGAAGCAGTCTTACCTATTTGAAACAAACGTAAAGGGTTTCTAGAGTTAAGCTCACGATATAAGGTATTCGTTATTAAAGGAAGAAGGTGGGAACTATGAGTTTTGCTTCTTTATTCTTAAACATATTTGAAAGAAAATATTCAGATGTTTCGTGGACACCTTTTGAAAGGGCACCGACTCTAACTGGTAACTTGATAATGGCAACACTATTTTTGTGAGTACGCGGTTGAAGGCGCAAGAATGCGAAGGAAAATTATTTTCGAAAAAGCTTTGGAAAAATAATTAAATTTGTTATAACTAATGTACAACCCGTTTTCTGTCCAATCGACGTATAAAAAATGGAATTAAAAAAATGTGAGATGCTTCCAAGTTGTTCTTAAATCGCTTTGTAGCCTATTTGGTACATCTAGAGTTCGGTGCCAGATTAATCCCATTGATTTTCTTTTCATAGCACCAACGAAATCTCGGCGCTGGTTTATAATCTAAACTTTAGATTAATTGGCAAAAAACTTTGTTGGATCTGATAAATTATGGAAACAATTTAGTATTTTATTAGAAAAGATTGACTGAATTACGGAAAAGAAAAATAAGTTTTAACCACCAGAAACGAGAAATGAAACACGTTTGTCTCTCAATAAGGGAGACATGAGAAAAACGTGCATGTTGATTAGCACTCATCAAATATTTTTATAGCAGACATCATGACATTGCAAATTTGTTGCTATTTGCAAAACACAGTTGGTTAAGAATCACAAATAAAGAGCTCGAGTGAGAGCCCTCAAACCTCTGAGCCCAAGGCGGGGTCAAGTCCAGGCACTAATTAAAGCTTCCTGTCAATTTAAAAGTTTTTGACCATTGACTTCGTGTCGAGTAACAAATTGCTGTCGACACTTTTCGTGTCATTCACTTTTTTGTATCATAGTTTACATAGTAAAAAAGGGGTTACGCAGGAGAACATATACTGTAGTACTGTAAAGCAGAGTAATAAAATTATAAAAATTTGAATTAACCAATGCTGACCACCCTCTACAGCAACGTTTTGTAATGCTTAGCCCCAGTGATGTGGCCGAGTCATATGAGTCGAGTCACCAGTGGAACCACAAGAACTCTCGAATCATGGGTTTGCAAGTTCGAATCAATGTCGAGTCAATTGAAGTTAAACATTTTTCGTATTTTTTCAACTACAAAGTGGTGCCCAATGAACTACAAAGCATGCTCAATAAGCAGAGGTGGGCAATAGCGAGCTCACTACTGTTTTCATTCAGTAGCAATTTAACCACAGCGGTACCGCCGCTATTTCTCAAGTAGCAGTTGCCCACCTCTGCCAATAATCTAAAAGTGCTGTCCAATCTTGTTTCAGCACTCTTGCTAACAGGCTATTTCGATCTAAGCATTTGTTGAAAGCACTTTTTTTAGCTTTCGTTTCACTTCTCTCCACAGTCAATTCCACATGTGTAGTCCAATCTTGCTGCAGCAAATATTCGTCCTTGTCTTACACTTGCCCCAAGAAAGACACGAACTCAAAGTATGAGGCCGACTGCCACGATCAAGACATGTAGGCTAACTATACTAAACCATGACAGTGTGTCCAATTTATTGTGCGCATCTGGCCCCTCAGTGAAAAGCAAAGTCTCAGCTCTCCTTCAATATCGGGTAGAATCCTTGATCCTGAAAAACTAGCATGATACCATTAGGAGTAGGAGACAAAGTCGCAACAGAAAAATAGGGCCAATGTTAATTATACATCACTGAAGCCAGGAAAGCTCATTTAATTGAGTGCGTACTAACTGCGTTTGTCAATAAGACGTTTGGAGATTTTGTAATAATGACTCTGACTCGAGTCATTCATTGAGAGTCGATTCGAGTCATTCGGCAAAAATGTGACTCGAGTCTTCACAGCATCGTTTCACAACGTGAATCGAAAAACTGGACCCGAACCCGGAGTCATTTCTCAATTTCGGCAGTACCAGGAGTTTGCATGGTCATTTCTTTAAGTGGAAATATTGGTAAATTTCGGTTGCCTGGAATTTAACCGAATCCTGAACAGAAGTCGGAATCTCAAATTTTTCTGACCGGTGTCAAGCGAAATTTCTGACTTCACGCCATGTATGCACGCACAGAGTAACATTATATACATCAAATTCGCTGAGATAACTGATGATTTGGGCTTAGGGATTGGTGTTTAGGTAAGTGCGTCGGGTTAGGATTTGGGTAAGGGTGAGAAAAAGAAGAACACTTGAGGCAAAGACCAAAAATTTTCAGTGGTTAGAGTTATTTCTGTACTACAGCTTGTTGTGGGTACCTGACATCTAACCAAAATGTTTTAATTTGCACAACACATATCAGAAAAGTAATTGCCAAACTTTATTTATTTATTCTGAGAAACAAAATTACTGACAAACAATAACAGGTCAGAAATATCTGATTTCACACCATACACGCATGCGAAGAGTAATATTCGACATACCAAATACGTTGATAAAACTGATTATTAGGGTTCAGGAATTCGTATTTAGGTAAGTATGTCGGGTTAGGGTATGGGATTGGGTGAGAAAAAGAAAAATAATTGAGGTCAAGGACTAAGTTTGAAAATGTTCAATGGTGAAACTTATTCCCGTGCTATAGCTTGTTGTGGGTGTTACAGGCAAGTTTTGCCTACAACAACTGGTACTGTACAAAAGCCAAGCCTGCTGAAAGCCTCCCAAGCTCGAATTCAGTCAAACGGATTCAAAAGAATCATAACCAATCAAAACCCATCATTCAATCAGCTGACTCCGAAATCATGTCACGAAAAACGTGACCAAGAGTCATATAATGCTCATGACTAGCCAAGGTGCTAGGCAACCAGATGCAATTAAGCATCCTTCAAACATTTGAACTGACCACTGATGAAACACTTACATAATTTATATAATTAGGAACCAATCAAGACACCTGAAGAAACGGGAAATTACCAAGAATTTGAGTATAAAAGACGCTGAATTTGGATCGAAAAGAGATTTCGACTTTCTCCTTCTGCCTATAGGACCGGTGGCCCTAGATTAAGTCGGTATACCGCATGTGTTCGTCCCTGCCATTGCCGATCAGGAAGAAGAAACTGACCTACTCTGCCTATAGGACCAGTGGCTCTAGGTGAAGTCAGTACACCGCATGTGTTCGTCCCTGCCGTTGCTGATAAAGAGTAGAAAAGTGGTAGTACGCGGTTCGTACCAGACACCATGTCAGTTTAGAGTTTCAAGAAACTGGTTTGTCCTGAACAGGACGTCACCAGGCTAAATTGGCTTGTCCAGGATAATCCCTGCTAGTTTAGACGACAACAAGAGGCTTGTCCGAATGAAACTCTGTCAGATTGAAATACTGTATCACATCAGTTTAATCTACGGACTGTTAAAAACAAAGTTCATTGTCTAGATACATTCGTGTATTAACGCAATGTTAACATCTATCGAACAAACTGCGAACATCTAGCTAGACAAAGTAATGCTCGATATTATTATTAATGGCAAACTTCCGCCGAAAGTGCAGCTAGCGATGGATGTTGAATTGAAACGAACGCTGAAAAAAAGAACGTGACAGAATTCAGTTTAACCGTTACCCAGTAGCAGACTAGATGTATCTCCGAGCCTAGTTAGTCTAATAAATAAATCTCTTGGACAACATGAAAAATAAACAGTAACTAGCATCTTGATACTTAGAACAAAAGATTATTAACTACATATTAAAGATATATGATTAAGGTTTGAGGGTTGTGCGAGCGTTGCAATATGTCGAGAAGTGTCTAAAAGAATTGGAATACTGTACTTTGGTGAGTACCCATCTATTATGTGCATTACTTATCATAAATAATAAAAGTGATAACAAAACACCACGTACGAATATTTGTTTATTGAAGTGAAGTAAATCAGGTATCAGACATATAGCCCTTTCAAGCAGACTGGTTTCTGTGAAGAAGGACCTGGATTCGGTAAATGAGAACCCATGCATAATTAGAATTCTTCCGGATCCGAATAGTATCTTTGTCATCCTTCGGGATCGCATTATACTTAACATGGGTACCTGACATCCAACCAAAGTGTTTTAATTTGCACATCACACATCAAAAAACGAATTACCAGACGTTATTTCTTTATTCTGAGAAGCAAAATAACTGAAAAACAAGAACAGGTCAGAAATTTCGCAGAGGTCAGAAATTTCACTTGACACCGGACCAGGATCCGGATTCAAAAGTTTTGGAACATGAGCGGAGTTGGACTCTGAAAAAGTGACCAGCCACCTCTGCTCATAGGCAGTGATGAGCAGACTGTCATATTTTACAAACCAGATCCAGTCCTGAATTTTTAATACCCAGCCCAAGTCCAACCATAATCCAAAATTTTAAAAACTCAAGGTCCAAGTCCGAACGAAGTTCAAAAATATAACAAAATATAGCTTTTTACAACAACAATACCGCAATTCTGTTCCGTAAACTCAGTCCGAGCCCGGTCCTGTTCCTAAATTTTTGAAGCGATTTGTAGCCCGGTGTCAAGAGAAATTTCTGACTTCACGCCGTGTGCACATGCACCGATTGATATTCTACATATCAAATACGCTCAGAAAATTGATGATTAGGGCTTAGGGTTTGGTTTTCAGGTAAGTGTGTCGGGTTAGGGTTTGTTTTAGGGTTAGAAAAAGAAAAATAATTTTGGTCTAAGACTAAGTCCAATGTTTTTCAGTGGTTGTAGTTATTCGATTATTCCCTTACTATAGCTTGCGGGCATCTGAAATCTAACCAAACAGTTTTAATTTACACAACACACACCAAAAANGTAATCGCAAACTTCATTCCTTTACTCTGGGAAGCAAAATAACTGACAAACAATCAAAAATCAGAAAATTTGCTTGACACTGGATGCAATCCATATCCAAAATAATTCGTTATAGTCCGAATCCAGTCCAATCCAAGTCCAGTCCAATGCTCATCTCTTGTGATAGGCCTACATTAATAATGATATTTTATTGCGGACTCGAGGCCCATATCACAGACGCAAGAGCACAAAAAGTGGTTAGCTATACATCAGCGCACATTACAGAAACGGTGTTTGCACATGACCAACACTCGGAGGAGCAAAGCTGTTTATCCTCACCACAGCTGTATCGCCATTCGCAAAAGCACAGAAAATGGATACATTATGCAGCACAAACTGAAGTGGCATTCATCATAGTAATAATTGATCGAAACTAAATCGGAGTTTACCAATTTTTTGCACGCTGTCTCGTTCTGATCCACCAATTTTAACAAAACTAAATCCACGTAGCTTTTCTAAATCTACCCCATACATTATATGTCTGTCGAAAGGAAGCTTTTCCCAGTAAATATTCAGACACTGAGGTCTCACAGATTATACATGGGGCCTACTAGTTAGCTATCATCAGCTCTTATTCAAATGGAACCACTGTGTTGTAGATTTATTTAACGATCTAAAATACGTCAGAAATTCATACGGATATTTTCTTCTAGCGGCGTGTAATGATGCAACGTAAGTAAAATGACGAATTCAGAAGGAAAGCTCGAAATAAAAAGTTCAGATAATTGATACGCATAAGAACAATTAAGCAGAGTTTTTTAAGGTGTTTTAACGACCCGATTCGGGTCTCTAGAATTGAAAATCTGGTCCTCAGAATCAGAGAAAATTATCATCAGGTCTCTAGAATCAGAGAAAATCGGGTCCCTAGAATCCAAGAAATCGGGTCCCTACAGGTCCATAACGGGTACCTAATATTTCCCTTAAAAAAAAACTGAATTAAGAGGAAAAAATTGGTGAAAATGTGTTTTGGGTGAAAAGAATATTCTTTGATATCTTGCATTCAGTTGGTTTGTAGTTTTTATCAATCTTGTTCAATCCATATTCGGTAGCAAAAAGTTGATGTTTGGCGGACCCGCGCTCTACAACATCTTGACACAGTGGTTCTTAAACTGGGTTCGATCGAACCCCCAGGGTTCAACGGTGCTGCTTCAGGGGTTTGATGAAGGTCATCTGATATCAGTAACCCGTTTTTATTTTCTGTTGTATTGGGCAAAAGGGGTTTGACAAAAGCTTGGAAAACTACGTAAGGGTTCGTAGTGTTTGTAAAGTTTAAGAACCACTGTGTTAACATGAAAAAGAATCCCTTTTCGCAGCCTTTTTTGAAGCCATTTCTCTTTTAGCCTACTGTTTCACGCATGTTCAGCTTGAATTCACCGAATTTTTGCAAAGGTTTTATTCTTGGATTAAAATCCTCATCAAGAGCTTAGGAATGGGAAGCTGCCATGATCGGATAAACTGATAATATAATCACCAGGTTTTTCCATTTTTCCAAATTTTAGAATTTTGACTCTAAATTGTTATCAACGGCACTCGGCACAGCCACTGAATATTATTTTTGGTGAAAAAGGATTTACTTCTTTGATATGCTGTAGGTGCACCCAGTCATTTTTTTCTTAAACCTATTCATATTCAGTCCGATCGGGGATGAAAATTGTGAACACGCAGACAAATTGGTTTACCTCATCTTGACTAAAATCCAGTCATTGATACTTCGCCGTTTTCGAAGCCGTTCCGGTTTACTGGTTGTTGCGTAATTGAACTTTCTCGGGCTTGTGCAATGGTTTTCGAGAACTTCCAATACCTCATCAAGGAGCAATCATGTAATGCTCCAGCAAAGACAGTGCACTTGTATTACTTATTCTTTATATCGGTACTAAGGTCATTATCGATGCTGGCTTTATTTAAGTGGTCATGTGGTTGTTAACATCATTATATATGACTTTATAAAGAAACGAAAGGTTAGGTTTGGTGCACAGCAAATCTGAGGTAAATTGAAAAACAAAGCCGGTGCTGTACTTGCTGCGCAACTGTGTTGAAAATTCAGCAGATTTCAAATTCTGTTTAAAACTTTCCAAACATTTTTCTTCAATCGTGATGACTTCAGATTAATTTACAGTTTGAGCATTAGATTATCTTCAAAACTTGCAAAGAAAACGCTCAGCTATTACTAGCTCCTGTATTATTATACAACCCTGGTCAAGAGGTACAGTTGTGTGTAGGTACAGTGCTGTGTTCTCTGTAACGTGGGTCTTGATGTCTGCGTGAGTAGAACTGTTTCATTGTTTACCCTGATAAGCACAAAGTGTCTACTTATCCGTATAGCCTGCACCATTTTGTTGCATCACTGAATGCATGCTCTACAGTACTAACTACTATGACCTGTGAAAAGATAAAAAGTCACAGTGGGTATCCCTTAAATGCAGTAGGTTTAGGATTTTTGATAAGCTTTGTGTTTTCTTCACTTCAGTGCTTTTCCAAAGCTTATTGCTAGACAAAAACTAGCTTACATTAATGTTAACAGTCAGTTGCAATGTGTAAGTTAGCTCAGACAAGCAGTAAATGCAGTAAAATAATTTCAGTTATTTAATGAAGCCAAAATGACTTGGGTCAAGTATAGGCTCTTCTGTATTGTTGCATTCATAGTGCAGTGTTGTTAAACTAATCTTTTTAAAGAACTTGTTCATATCTTTATACTTTCAACTTTCAAGCATTTTCATAACTTTGAAAACATTCCTTCCTGAGCCATTGATCATAATGTTGTATTTTTTACGCGATTTGAAAAATATTGTCTAAAAGTCATGTTTAACAAAAGTTTTAAAAAATGTTTATACTCACTAGTTTGTTAAGTTGATTTTAGTTCGAGTTTGTAAAGAGCTTAAAATCTTCCACCATCAATAAAAACTGAAGTGTTTCCAGTTTTAATTTTCACTGATGACTAAATTTTAGTTTTTTTGAGAAATTAAAGTAATACTTTCAGACAGATGTTACATCTTTTTTTACTAATAAAAAACACATTTTTACTAGATTAATTAGCTTATCAAACTTGTGAAAAAGGTATAAAAAGCTCTACAGAGTGTTTATCATTGTACTTTGAAAGACAGCAAGCTGCAAGTAATGAAATCCAGCGGTCAAATATATATTTTAAACTGTGATAAATTTTTTTTAAGTTGCTACTTTTGTAATCATCTATATTATGCCATGATAACTATCGCTAGTTTTTCATTCTTTAAAATATATGGATGCTTGTATTCATTGATTGGTTTTTGTGATGCTTGTGACATCACAGCTGTTGGTACTTGAAAGCCTTTGCAGAAACAGTTCAAGTTGTGTGGATGTCTCCACCAACACAGTATTGTGTTACAACTTGTATTTCATAAAACCTGAAATTTGACATAAATTAAAAATGATTTTAAAATAAAGTTTTGTCATGTAACTTGGTAGAAACCTTACAACTTTGACCTGCCTTAAGTGAATACTTTTGTAATGCATAGACCAGTGTTTTTCAACTGGGGTCCCACAGAACCTCAGGTTTCCGCAGCCAGAGGTTTGTGGCTAACCACCAGGGGTTCTGCTGAAACAAACCGAAATTGCCTAGGACAAAATTTGCAACCACAGTCTATGCGGTTGTAGCAATATGGATACTTGGATCGTTGCATAGGGTTCCATGAGCAACGCAAACATTTGCGGAAGGTTCCGCTGTAGGAAAAAGGTTGAAAAACACTGGCATAGACACTTATTGTAAGCCAGCATTTTAGTAGCTACAAACAAAAAGTATATTTTCATCAAAAAAATAATCCAAAGCTATTTTTATGATTGAATGTAATTTCTGCCATTTTTTTTTCTTAGTTGGATTGAATTGGTGGTTAAATGCAGAGAGGATTAAAATAAAACCCTCACACTGCAGGGTTGCTTTTTATTGAAAAAAAGTTTATTTGATGGTTTCTGGCTGTGTAGTCTTTGCCATCTCATTTTTTTTCAATCATTATTTAGTCAATGACCAATTTTTTTATGAAACGCCAAAATAATTTTTAAGTCAATTCAGTCATAATGTCTGTAAAGGCAGTCTAGCGAATATGTTATGAGTTTTAATATTATTTTAGGACAAATGACTTAAATGTCACAGTGAAAAAAAACAGCTTGCCATCACAACATCATATATGAAAGTATATGTAATATTTTCTGTGATTTGCTTATCCTGCATCATTCATTCAATGTACTGTTGTAACTTCTCGGCACAAGTTCTAGCTTGATTAATACTGAAGTATGTAATTTAACATGATTTTGAGTGTGTATTTTGTTGGTTTGTGTGTATCAGTCTTTTTTAATTACTGTTGGCTTTTTAGTTTCAAAGTTATTTGACTGCACAGCTGTTTTGGTGCATGTGCAATAAGTTCTCTCTATCATTAAATTACAAGTCTTGCAAAATATTTCAACTGTGTAGAAATTGTATGTTGGAAGGATTTTTGAAACTAAGTGTGTATGTGCAGTTGGCAAATTTTATTCTTATGCAAGCTTGGTGTTTTCTGTGATTTATTATGGTACTTCATTTAATGCACCAGAGACTGTTAAAATGTCTGAAATATGTGCAGATTGTTATTTTAGCAACAGATAGATAAGTTTTTGAATATTTAATATAATTTTGGCCACATAACTAGTAGATGTGTTTAGTCATGACAAAATTTCATTAAGTACATCCAGACTGTAATTGTTGTACATTACTATTTTCACGTGAGAAAATGTTTTTGATCCAAGTTTTCCTCAACGCCTTTGTGGTTCCATGATCAGAAATCGGTATATTGTGGCCAATACCACTACAAATATTTTAGCCATTTTCAATGTTTGTTGCAGCTCATATGTAACTGCAGTGAATGTAAGATCTTGTAAACGTTCCCTATGATTAGCAACATGACCTACACCATCTTTTTGCTGACTAACTTGCAGTTATATTATGTATTTCCATTACATTTAACTTGTTTTTTTAACACTTATTTGGTTTCATTTCATTTTAGTGGGATTGATAGACAAGTACTGGCTGGTATGGCGGATGAAGCTCTGCTCAAGGGAAATGGTGGAACACTTGTGAAAACCTTTCATGAGCCAAATAATGGGTTTGGTCACACCAGTCGCCTGACAGAACCAGGGCTTGAACTGCATTTTCAAAATTTGAATTTTCAAATAAAGGATAAACAAATTTTGCATGATGTTAGTGGCACAGCACATCCTGGAAAGGTTCTTGCCGTTATGGGTCCTAGTGGTAAGTACTGCATCTGCATGATTTGAGTGTGCCAAAAATTGAAAAATATTTTGTTGCAAAGTATTAAAATTTAAATGTAGAAAATTGCTTCTTTTCAGAAAGTTAAACTAAACAACATTTGACTGAGATTCATGTAATATCTTGAAGTACTCAATCACTGCTGTTTTTTCTCACCCGGAATTTGTCTTGTCTGTAAGCAACTTGTGAGAACATTACTTGGATTAGTAAGCTTTATTCAGTACCGAGCAACCTGCTCTTACAGCTTCTTTACTCTTCTTCCATTTTCCCAGTTTAACTGCGTGTAATTGATTACTAATCAAAGTGTTACGGAAAATAAATTACTTTTGTACAATGACATGCATGTCATGGTTCAGAGATAATCGATCTACGCCTGTGCGTTAGTTGTTGGAACTGTTTTCAATTTTTCAAAATAATTGTCGTTGCTTGGTGCTGAGTCCTGAGTGTTTGAACGCGAACAATGCGTGGCATCAGGAATTTTTTTTGCAGTTCGCTCTTGCTGACGGACATCCGGCCACTGTTGTTTCGAGTTAAGTTTGCTGATTTGATCGCAGCAGTTCTTCAGGAAAAAACTCGTCCTAATAAATGTTGAAAATAGCAGTCATATGATTTCCGGAAGTAGCATCTTGTGAACTTTCCCTGCTAGTTAGAAGCGAGCAACACTTGAGGCCTACCAAGTTGACCTTATTTTTACAAAATGAGTCAACCTTCACCTTTACCCGAATGCTCGACGGAGATTTTGACAAGGTGTTTGTTTTTCAGGCTCTGGAAAAACAACATTGCTAAATATTCTCGGTGGCAGGGTAAAATGTTCCAAATGCAACGCTACTATTGGTGGACAACCACTGACAAAACGTACAAGAAGAAAAATAAGTTACGTGCTTCAGCAAGACATTTTCTTTCCCAATTTAACTTTGGAGGAAACCTTGATGGTGAGTGTCCATAACTGGCATCTGTCGCATCGGAAGTACTGTAGTATATCATAATTCTGAATATTTAACGACAACAACAACCAACAATTTTATTTTTTCGCCTTAACGCAAGTACACTTGTCAATACAGACACAGTAAGGCTGGGAGGCGGCGAAAAGACACTCCGGTCATCCGGAGTCCCGTCACCTGTAGCAAATGCGTCCTCCGGTCACCTGTGGCAGACACTCCGCTCACCTGTGGCAAATGCGTCCCGTTCCTGCCTAATTAATTAGGCATTGGTCCTGCCTAATTAATTAGGCATTGGTGAAGTAATTGCAACTGATATTTTTCAAAAGTCATGTAATTGATGATGAGGTAATTACATCAATCAAGGCCCAAAAATTCGTAACTTTTCGGAAAGAAAACAATTTTGATGTCCACTGACCCAAATCGTCGTTCACCGTGCATATACCCACGTATAAGGAGAAGCTGGGTAGCACTGACAGAAACGATCGCTACAAGGCGTGCGTTCGGCGGAACGGGACGCATTTGCCACAGGTATAATTGGGAATGGGCAGTTGAAGATAGCGATTGCAGAGGATCTCAACTACCTGAATCCAAAATGCCATGTAAAACCGGAAATTAGGTATTGTTTTTTCATCTTCAACAGCAACACTAGTATTGAACCTGTGCGTGTGTGTGACGCGTGCAAATAATTGTTGCGCTTGTTCTGTTCATAGCTGACAAAAGTCGAGCGTAATGCCACGTTACGCTCACTTCTTTTTCTGGTTTTTCTATACTCGCCGGCGCTGCAGTCATGAGCGGTCAAAGAAAAACAGGAAGTCCAAGAAATGCGAAAACCGGAAGTATCTAAAGTACAACCAAACAACGCTGACACGCTGCGCGGTTGACTCAGCAATGGTGAACGGTTACCGTTGCTAAAATAAGTAGTTTAAAAATATCTCTGCATACCTGTCGCGACAGATAGACCTTTCCCAGAGCAAGGTTCCAGATTGCACAACAACAACCTTATGCTTTGATTGTGCTTTTGTATTTGTTCTGAACAATAAATTACCGTCGTGTCGGCTTGCAGCAATGCACATTGCACCCCTGTTACAGTGTATTTACCCGAAAAAATATTTTTGAGAGCTTTGTGTGTCCACGCATGACCTTTGTTGGTTTTGTGCAGTTCTCAGCGCAACTCCGTTTGCCTGAATCCATGTCAACACATGTCAAGCACGAGCTGGTGCAAGAACTGATTCAACAATTAGACATGGAAAAATGCACACACACAAGTATGCTTGTCTGCCGTTTATCGATGGTGTTTTTATTTATTATTGTTACAGATTCCTTTTGCGTTCTGTGTCTACTCGTAGTTTGCCGGAGAAAGCAGTTGAGCTGATATTTTCATAGATATGTTGCATTAAAACCAACCAACTCGTTCGATATCACTCAAATAAAAGTCAAATTTTAATGTTTTTAATCCTTTAAAAAGAGTAAAGAGGCAGAAAAAGAGCATTTTGATTCAGGAACCCATAAGAAACCTGGCTTACAGGTTTAGGTGACCCCAATCGGGCTTTTGCTATCTACATAAGGTCAGGAACTCGATGGTTTTTAAATCGTTCTGAGTAAACTAGGTTGTTCCTTTCTGGTTTCTCATATTTTCTTTGTCTTTAATATGCGTTTACATTTGAGATCGAGAACTCCGTATCAAGCAGCAGTTGTTCGCCAGAATCTGATTTTCGTCAGATTATGAAGGTCAAGACGTTGCTGAAAGCGCACATTTTTGTTTTACGCAACCGAAACATATTTTGCCGTTGTTTTTTTAGTAATCGGTGACAATATGTCAAGAGGTTTATCAGGTGGGGAGAAAAAGCGTGCGAACATTGCCAACGAGCTTCTAACAGATCCAGCCGTTTTGCTGCTCGACGTAAGTTGCTCTCGACATAAAATGCAATCGTGCGTGATGTACACAGTTCGTTAAGATGGATTATAGATTTATAAACGTGTACTTGTTTCGAGGTGCTATTCGTGCTTGATCCGTGTTGCCTGTAAAAACTCATTTTCAATCGTAATTTCTGTCTCCTGGAGTCTTTTGACTTGATTACCTGACTCGGTTGTCACACGCTTGTTTTTTCAAATAATGTTTGCCCATAACGTATCATTCGTTAGACTTGTTCGATAAACTCTGGGCTTATCGCCCTGGCTTGTAAAAAATGTAGGCTACAGTCCCATATTGAAATGCATTTCGTCAAAAACACTGCTGTGGATAGAGTCAACGGATGCGGGATGTTGCAATGCAAGTTTAGTCCGTTGTGCTCAAAGGAAATCTCTTCTTGGCCATTTGCAGTTGGTCCAGTGCTTTGCGGTCTCATGAAAGCTTGTATTTAGCTTAAACTACAGTAGACCATTTTTTTGTTATGCTTGTTTATTCTAAAAGAGAATTCTGTTAAGTTCACTGGAGAGCTTTAGAATGGTGAAGGTATGAACAGCACTCAGTTTTGACCGGTAGATGAGTTTTTCCAGCCGGAGGCTGTTCTTCTGGCGATTTCTTTAAGTTCCGTAGTGCGGAATGTCACAAAAGTGTAATTTGTATTTTGAAGAAAAAGAAGCTCAAGCATTTTAGCGTTTGAATGTTCCATGGCGCGAGAAGTCACCTCTTTCGAAGTCCTAGCTGCAAAACATTCGAACGTGTTGCTGCATGGATTGTGTATATTTACGGAGTGCTGAATAGAGTAAGGTACTTTTTTCTTGGATACTACTTGGTAATTCCCTGTTATCCAGGAACCAACGTCTGGACTGGACAGCAGCACAGCCTATGCATTAACATTGTCTTTAAAAAAATATGCTGTGCACAGCGGAAAAACCGTGATGATGACGATTCATCAACCATCAGTACAGGTAACGTGAATTTGTCTTGCAATCGACGTCGTATGCGACGAGACGCTTGAAAACTAGAATGGTATTTCTGCGCATTTCATTTATTATCAGATTGACATAAGTCAACCATGCTCAAAAGCAGTTAATGTTTTACCCCCGCTTTTCATAAAAAGTTTGTGTTATTACCAAAAGTAAATTCCTTCTTGCAAAAGAACTGTGTTGTGTAGATCAGCTCTTGGCAGCTATGACTTTTTTGAAAAGTGGACCTCGTCCACACAAAGCTCATTTCCTAGGTTTTGTGGCTTTGCCGCAAAGTCATGTCAGGCGCTGCATTCGTTTTGAATTTGCACTGTGCGTGACCTCCTCTGTTTGTTCCCAGATGTTTTTCACATTCGATACGGTCCTATTACTGAGCGGCGGCCGGGTCGCCTACTACGGTGCGCCACGAGATGTACTCAACGACTTCGCTCTCCTCGGCTACAGCTGCGACGCCTCACAATACAACCCGGCAGATTTCATACGTGAGTGATTAATTTCGTTGTCAGTTGGGGTAGGTCAAACCGGAGGTCGACAAACCTGTTGCGTAGGTAGGCGTGTCTCATCGGCAGCAGTGTCTTCGTTATTTTAGCAATTGAACATGCATATCGCATTCGAACAATATAGCAAACGCTGTGGTTGCTGTTGGCCAACAAAGCAGACACCACCTGCAGCCTGTGCATGCATCACAAAAACGCTTAGACAACAAAGAAGTCAAATATTGTAGAGCGCTTTACCATGTATCTCAGTGTCCGTGCCTCCTTAGAAAACGCCTAGGGCAGTGTTGTTTGAACTGTCATTTTCAGGCATTTGCATTTCCATACCATGGACCCACTGGCACAAAAACCCAACATACGCATGTTAATATTGATTTCGGCTGTTGTTTTGCTCATCTTCTGTAGTTTCCATGTGCGGGCCAGCCATTGGACAAGTCTCGAAAAACGATAAGTGGGCCTTGGATTAGACTTGCCGAGACAGGACCAAACTATCCTCCCACTGTGCATCTTTTCAAAACCTGACTTTGCATCAACCACTGTCAGATCCCCGAGATGAAATTAAACAATACTGTCTCTTTATCTTACTTCTTGAATGCATTTGTGCAAAATGCACACCCAGCCGTTTACTGTGAAACAACACCGTCGAAGCTGGACTTCGATCCAGCTTTGGTGTTTTTAGCAAGGCCTGGGTGGCTACTTGCGTGGTTTACGGCATCATTTTGCTAGCCTGCCATCATTTTGCTAGCCTGTCATACTAACAGCCCAAAAAAATTTAAGTCTGGAAAAAAATTTTGGGCTGTTAGTATGAAAAAGGAAATAATTTTCTAGACTTGATCTTTCGACATGCAGTCTGGTAATATTTCATTCTGATATTATTGATAAGATTTATACTTTTACTTTCATCGAGTCAACTATTATACTGCTTATATTCGACTTCGGTGTGTCATTCAGAAAAGTAAGTTTGGGAATTTATATTCAAAATTGCGTAGGAACCCTGGTAATGTCTGATACCAAAACAGTAGATTGTGTGTACACAGCGGGTAAACAGATTTTGCATGATAATGAAACCCAAGTTTGATCATTTAACCTAAATGTAAAACGTTTGCTGAAACTTCGAGCGGATGTCCAGTTTTACTTGTGCTGCGAACCGAAGCACTGCGTTTAGTAAACTCGAATTCGTGTGGTCGTTAGTGTGCTTCGTTTGCGCAACTTGTTGCTATGCTGATTCGCCTGGCGTGGACGCGAATGGAATTAAAAAAATAAACGCTGTTATAACGAAAACGGATGCCGTTCAGGATAATTGCGACAAGAATCAGTGCTTCCTCGTTGAACAAACGCAAGGTTCGAAAGTCGCGTTCTTTGTTACATTTGCTGCTTGCAATCATGAACCCTAAATCTAAGTTCAAGTATTCAAATTCGTAGCCAGTTTCCTGCCGTCAGGTTTCACAGAACCCCTCATCGTTGAGCTTCAACTATAAATCGATCGATCAACAAGCCAGACGGGGCTTTTACATCGATGAGCGAACCTTGATTTGTTTGCTCTGCTACCGTCAAAAGCATATGGAGGCGTTATGACGCAACGCTTTGTCGCCAGCACCAGTTTGGTGCATTGTNATGGATTTCACTGAGCTGTGCCGTAGTTTTGCACTGAGACAGTGTTTTCCNGATGCCAAGTACTGCTATTCACGCGCTGATTATTTTAATAATTCNTAGACTGTAGCTAGAAAGTTCCGCTGTGGATGTGTAAACCTGACAGCAGATTGGCCAATTNAAAGTTTTCAGTGCACCGTTTTCTTGCGCTGCTGCAAAGTACCTCATGTTTAATTGTTGCAACAATGCTGCAATGCGTCTCACTTACTAAACACAAAGTAAACTTTCCAATCTTCTGTGACTATTGCCACTAAGTGCTCCTGCGGTTTTCTGTTACTCCAGTTTCTTGATGTAGCAGAAGTCATGTTTCAAACGTCCTCATTTTCCCCTTGAGTATTAAGCGTAATGATTGAACCGAGAGGGCAAAAAGCCTGGTTCATCCCAGGAATAATTATCTTCATTGTACAACGTCATTTGCAGTGGATAAAGATCCCAGAAATTCCAAAAAAGGTTTTGCTCTGCGGTGAAAGCTTGCGTTTAATATTTATGCTTACTTGAAACGCATAGAATTTCTTATGTCTAATGCAAACGCATTTGAAAGCAGTCTCTAACTTGCGTGTGTTGCCAAGCAAAAACCTTTGCAGGGTGGTTTTAGCGTCTTCGCGCCCCGGCCGCCTTTGTCGGTTCCGTGCGAACTGGATCGTGTCTAAAAATACGACTCGTTTGTTCAGCGTTACTTGTTTATTGTTAGAAATTGGAATCTTATCTGCTGTGCTCGCATATTCGCAAGCATTCTGTATACGTCCGCACGAGCGGAAGCACGCCGCCCGGCACTGCCCGTGTGGTGTTCAGTTGATGATGACGTGAAACCGGTTCAACTGCTTGCGGGTCCTTGCCTGCCCAACTCACGGATGAGATTGCAGCAGCCCACTCCGCTCGGCTGCACGTTTCCTTCTTCGCACACCGCAACCGCTTGCGACTACGTGAAGGAAGTCGCCGCATGCGTTTGTCCACTTTCGAGTCGTCAATCCGCACTTATTCGCAGTGTTGATGCTATCGCACGCGAATCAGGCGAATTTTTTAATTGCTTTTGGTTTTCTGCAGTCGATGTGGTAAAATCTGGCGACGACGCTGCCAAACGCCTGATCAGCGCCTGCAACCTGCGCCGACTTGCAATGCCCGACTGTCCCATCCTCAAATCCACGGTCAGAGCCTTCGAATCCGAGCACTTACGTGAAGGTTAGTTATTCTAGGCCACTGTGAGCAGATGGCGCGTGTCGTTTTGTGCGCCATGCCTTCAGCACTCGGACTGTGTCTGCATGCAAGTGTGTTGCTTAAATGCAGTTTGCTTTTCGTTGAGCCAACAAGAAAAAAACGCGATCTTTCCATCAAAGTGATTGAAAACCGATATGATTTTCCGTAACAAGGAAAGCATTGAAGCTTTTACATTTCGATGTGTTTTGTGGATCTGTTGGTATTCCCAGGCTATTATCAATGTCAGTTGCTCAAAAATGATCT
>JGI24022J15233_10001437_pt1 | contig 19858 bp, 9 predicted proteins | sample Ectturendosymbi2_FD_15233 | JGI IMG/M metagenome (IMG submission 15233) | reverse complement strand
AATCCAAGTCGTAAAGAACCAAATTTGGAATTTTGATGTAATGTAACATTAAATAACTGCATGTCCTTAAAAAAGAAAAACTAGTTCCAATAGTTACTGCACCTGAAGTATTGGCATTGGTATGAAATGAAATGCCTCAACTGATTTGTCAATTCTCAGTAGTTCCATTTCAACAGTTTAAGACTGTCATGCAGAAAGCAAAGTTTAAAGTTTATCTGCATTTTCACCAAGTAGCCTACAGTGAGTTAGCTGGTCATCTACAACCTAGCCTGAACAAAAGCAGCACTAGGCTATAACCGATTACTGCCCCTCCGCCAGAAGTAAATTCCATAAAAACAAGTCACCATAACAATAGCTAAGGTGCACATGTGTGCATCCGATCATTGTGCAATAATGCCGCAGTGGTTCTGATCCAATTACAAACAATGCGCTTTTAACTTGTATAAGTTGCGTTGTTGCAAACACTGCTTTTGCTGATCGTGTTTAACAAACGGACAACAGCAACTGTGATGCAACAATCAACACTGACTACCGCGCTGCTATCGGACCGAACGACAAATCATCACTTCAATGTATTTGTGAAATGTTGGAATAGCGCTCCTGTAGCTTGTGTGCCACATCCACAAACGCTGGTTTCACGTTTGCAACAGCTTGGATTGTGAGGTCACAATTATCATTATCATGCCTTGTGGAAAATGTTGATTAACTTAACCCACGAACACGATGTTTTAGCTTGCGTACAGTATAAACCAGCATGCTTATAGCCTAATGCATGAAGTTAAGAAAAGTGGAATCCTTTTAAGATGTTACTTGCAACTGCTTCATAGCGACAGTTGTCATCATTAATGAGTAACGATTGCATTTGTAATCATATTCATAACGCCATAAATGTTGCTTAACATAACGCAATTCATTTTTCATGCAAGCTGTTTTAAATTAATCTGTGCTAAACTAGGCATCGATTGGATTTCTGCCTCTTAAGTACCAGTCAAACTTTTCGTGCTGCAAAAACTTCTGGTAGTATAACGGGAGTTTATTCGTACACAGCACCTGGCTTCAAGCATTGCAAAACTTCCTGATGATGCTTTTGTTTCGGTTGTGACGGCCGACGCACGCTCCATGGTTAATCTTGTCTGTTTGTTTTTGAAACCACACCTGCTAGTGTTGTTGTAAGATAACTGTCTTGACTTGCTTCGTTGTGCTTTGTTGCGCAAGTTGTCTGGATGCGTGAGGAAATACTGATATATCGGTAAAACCCAAATATCGGCCGATATCTCTACTTACTATCTCTACTTACAATGTCACCCACAAAAAAACTGGAACTCAAAACCTAAAAACTTTTTTAAATTGCAAACAAGAAGACTCACTGAGTCTTTTGAGGGTTGAACAGTTCTCTAGCACAATTGACTAGCGAGTTATGGAGTTGCAAAGACTTGCCTAATATGGGCAAATTGTATCTTTTGAAGTGAAATTCGCCCGCCTCCAAAGGTGTTAATAAATGTTTTCAAGCAAGTTATTATGTAATCAAATAACAAATGAGAGTCTAACATGTTCAAGCTTACACAAAACACAGCATTTTACAAAATAGTACAAGCCAAATTGATGCAGTAGAACTCGTCTAATTCGTCAATTCGCTTAATTTGTCACTTTTTGGTTGGTCCCAGCAGAATCCCTATCTTTTGTTTACATTTATGTTCGTCAATTTGCTAAATTCGTCACCTCTTTCTTTCCCTGAGAAGCGTTTTGTTTGTCTAATTTGTCATTTGCAGTTTCGCTTTTGATGTCTAAGCAGCTAGTACGTATGGGAATTCAAACAAATTAAGGATCTTTATCTGAGAATTGTTGCACCTTGCAATTTGTTTATCGAATTTATACACGAGGTTCGAACAGCGACCTGACTCCCCATTGAGAGAACGTGAAAAAGCTTATTAAAGATTTAAAAAGTGCTTGATTAAATGGAGGAGTACAGATAGAGCAGAGGAATTAATTGTTGTATTCAACCATAACGTCATAAACTTGTATTTTACTGCAAATAAGAGAACTATGTATACGAGTTACTATGATAAAGTATACGAGCTTCAATGATAAAGTTTTCACCTGTTTGCATAATTCGTCACTTCGCCTAATTCGTCATTTTTTTTATAATCCCGTTGAGGTGACCAATTAGGCAAATTCTACTGTACTATGATCATGTAGTGTAATTTTGTAGGGTTGGCATATGTTTTTATAAAATGATGTATTCAAGAATTCAAATGTGCAATGCCAAGAAGTGCAATCAATTTTTAAACATACCAGATTTGATTAATTTAGACAATAAGAAAATAAAAACCATTTGTTGATAACACAAGTTGCAATAACACTATTTCAATCTTTGTATTTATCAAAGTTATTTACACTCTTACTTCAAAATATATGCAGTTTTCACATTTTTTTGTTTTGGACAATACTTTTATCATGTCATGCTTTACATTTGACATACCAGCTGATTGGTTGTTCAAATGTGTTTTTTTTAAGCATACACTCTGTAAGATCTTAGTTTCAGATTCTTTGCTAGGAAAGGATTCCTTTCAATAGACAGTGTTTTCTTGAAAGATACATTTGATATCCTAATCTGTTTAGAATAAAATATCTCAAGTAATGGCCACTTCACAATAGCAGGTGTTTGATGCTAGTTCTGCATAAGTGCAAGGGCTTATGTTGCTGTTGAATTTTTTCAAACTTGGTTGTACTGATTAAGTTGTTACTGTTGCAAGCAGCACATTATGTAAGCTGCCATTTTGTTGTATAAACGTTGCAAATAATAAAGGAATGATGTTTAGCATCAGATGTTTTTTTTCTTACTACAGTTCTGATGCTGCAATTATTGATTCTCTAATATCTAATGTCATTTGTAAACAGCTCAGCAAAGCTCAGATGTTGCATATTTTTGCAGGACACCTGTAAATACCACAAGATCACTAAGATCTCTCAGATCACTAAGATCTCTCAGATCACTAAGATCCCTGAGGTCGCTAAGATCACTACGATCGCTAAAATAACCAAGATCACTAAGATCGCTAAAATCACCAAGATCACTAAGATTGCCGTGATTACTAAGATCGCCAAGAGTGGATCAGAAATTTATCTTGCACATTAGCCTGGATCCAAAATCATGCAATTTTTTAGATTGGGTCTGCATGGTTAATTGTTTCAAATAATAGGATCAAGACCGGATGTTTCAAAGTTCATGGAGATGAGTTTCTGCATTTTTGTTGAAAAGCTGTGACTTGTTAACATTTGTGGACTTAATTAAGGCTTGCAATTCACATTTATTTTTTGGTATTTTGGACTTGGAGTGTTTTTTAAAAATTCGAGACATGATATGGATTGTGAAATGTAATATTGCGATCAATGACTGTGAAAGCAAAAATAGTGTTGAACAAATCAGATAACTTTGCAATCCTAATCCAGTCCAATTATTTCATTGAGTAATCTGGTCCGATCCTAATCCGGTAGACTTGTCCAAATATTTGATCCAATCCAGTTTATGTCCGGAAAACCCCTCTGATTAAGCATTTTACTGCAGTGATCAATGCAGTTTGGATATCCATATCTGATCCGGTTGAGTTTTTTCAAATCCAGTCTGATCCAGATCCAGTTCTGAATCACAGAATCCGGGTGGATCGTGATCCGGAAGCCGGATCATGTTCAACACTGATATATAGATCTCAGCCATAGATGATCAGAGAAATATATTTTTTCCATGGTCATTGATCGTACAATTATATTTCTCGATCCATATCAAGTGCCTAAATAAAAAAAACTCTCCAAGTCCAACAATAATAAAAAAATTATCTTAGCGATCTCAGTGATCTTAGTGAACTTAGCGGTCTTAGGGATCTTAGCGATCTTTAGTGATCTTAGTGTAGTGATCTTAGCAATCCTAGCGATCTTAGCAATCTTAAGGATCTTAGCGATCTTAGTGTAGTGATCTTAGTGATCTTGTGGTATTTTCAGGTGTCCTTTTTTGCATGTGTTTTATTCAAATATTTTGATTGTGGTTGAACTGCAGTGTTGTTTTCAGTGACATGTATTGTGATTTTAAGCAGTATCAACAGATTTTTTAATTACTGGTGCATTAAGACTAGCAGCTTTTTTGTAGTTGATTCTTTACTTTTTGTAATGTCAAAAAAGGCTCATGCCTGATGGGGAGTCAAAAACTTTCAAATAAAAAATTTAAAGAATGAGCCAAAAGTTTCGTTTGAAGCACCCACATAATATGTGTACTGCAAATGATGGAAACATTTGGAAATACTTGAGTACTACTTATTTTCTGATATTGTTGTCCCTGCTGTCATGGAGTTCAACAGTTGTTAGTGAAATAACTACAGGTAGGTTCAAATAACTTGTTTATTCTTCAGTGATTATTGTATATTTTCTCCTTGAAGATTTTCATTGTGATGAAAAGTTTAAATGATATTTTTATTATTTTATATTTTAGTGTCATTTCCATATGCTCAAAATAGGCCATGAAAGCTGGCCAGTGGTCAGATGGTATGTCATATGCAGGGGCGCAGCTAGGGAGACTGTTTAGTCAGCATGCCAAGTCCCTTTAACATCTGTGACGCTTTGATGGTCTCGCATTTGAGAACAGCATGGTGCACATAGAACTTCAAGGTAACTGGCTGCATCGCAGTACGGCTCGCCTAATTCCAGATGAACATGAATGCATGCACTTAGCGGTATCCCATGGGCTTTCGATAACACGGTCAACAGCAAAATTTAAACGGTGATTGCAATAAGTGCCCCTAAAAGTATTTTTGACGCTGATTTTAAAAATGTCATTATCGTTTTTTATAGCACATCTATTTTTTGAGATATCTGTATGTTTTGATTACCAGCTACCTAGCCTACCACAGGCCTATGAACAACAGAAGGTAGCATTGTTTTGCATTGTGACATAACACATAATAATAATTGATGTAGCAGACATACCATTTGCAAAAGTAAAGCAAGTTTACTAACCTTAACTGAGTGATTTAAATGCAATTAAATGCAAAAATCTGTTTTATTGAGTGACATATTGATATCTCTGTGCACATGGGCAATTTACAACATTAGATCCCCATTGCACATTCCGTTAATTTGAATGAATCGTATGATAACAATCAGATTGTTTTGAATGCTTTTTAGTTGGCTATACTGACTATCAGTGGAGCCTGTGTGGAGCTCTCAAGGTCATAAGCATATTAATGGTAATGCACACAGGAGTTACCAAGTACTGCTGTTTTTTATGTTAATGGGATAACCACTCTAGGTACTAATGCAGATCACTATGAAAAGCAACATTCGTCCACAAGAATCTTGCATGTTGCTGGAGTGAACAGTGTTCAGGAGTTCAGCATCCTCCATTAGCAAATCATGATAAGTGCTGGTGTCACCCCTATGTATAAAATTGGGCTTGATGAAAAATTTTGTGAAACCAATGGCCAAATGCAATTCCAATAGCTTTAATTTAACTATTTTTGTGACAAGTTTCCTGATCTCGGGAAAGCTAAATTGAACTAAGGAATTTTGCAGGCATGTAGATGTGTAGAGGTTTTGACAGATCAGGACTTCAAGTTAAGAATTTCCAGTTAAGAATGCACTGGAGTTCCAAGCACAGAAGGCATTCAGGTGGATATGCTTGATCTTTATAAGATATATTAAGGCTTATTGTTTTTTAAAGCAGAAGTTGCAGAATTGCTGTAGCTTACATGGAGATGGGCTTGCATATATCTCTAAAGATGCATTTTTTTCATTCACGCCAATGTTTTTTGGAAAACCTTGATGCCATGAGTGACTACGAGGGTGAATAATATTCAAGCTATGGAAACAAGATACCAGGGGACCTGAAAAGAATCAATCATGGTATCGCCTGCTCGATGTTGCTTTGTGGTGGTCCAGCCACGCTTTTTAAAAGAAAATCTTGTTCAAAACACTTAAAGAAGTTTTTTTCCACTACCAAGGCCAGGAGTCCTCTGCTTGCTTGTTCAACTTGTTTTTTTGATCATTTGTAATAAATTAACAAACTTTATATAGACTGAATTATCAGGGCATTTTTCACTTGGAAACAAAAGCTAATTAGCATACAACGGTTTGTACACCCAAAAAAGCCTTTCGCTGTAACTCCAAAATTTGATGTGCCACAAGAAAATGAATGTCAAATTTGGAATCAGCACCCAAAAGTTATCTAAAAAAGTTATGTCATATTCTCGTTTAATACAAAAAGTGTTTTTTTGTTGACCTGTGTAATTCGACGAGCTTTCTGCAATTTGCCTGTACACCTGCATGATACTAATTTTGTGCAGTACTCCTGCAGAGTTTTAATGTGATGTCACGATGTATATTATGACAATTCAACTGCACTTGAGCCACACTGTTGTTGAATGTGAGACTGAGTTTTTAAATGCAGCTTGGCAGCTACAGGCCACCATAGGATGTCGACTTCTTGGCCAAAAAAAGATTGTAACTTTGCTTTCTGGTCATCTTAATGGCAAAACTCAGTTGCCTAATCGGATTGGCTTGGAACTGTGTCCTTCACTCACACTAAGCGGGATGGAGCAAGTATTTAAGTCTACAAACGAAAATAACATTTCTATTGGAATATCCGGTTTATGCGATTACCTGGACTATTTTTTTGATGCATGAATGGTTTTGGTTTGAGATTCTGGCATCTTATATGCGAAAGCGCAGTTATAGCGTTTAACTGATGTGCAATTATTCGGAGTAATGTGTATATATTCACTCTGCGACGTTGTGTGTAGTTGCAAAGCTATGCAGAGTGAATAATACAAACAAAGAATTTGAAAAAGTTCACGAAGTCTAAAACAAGCAAATGCAACACATTAAGCATGTGGGCTAGAGTGGGAACATGCATATTTATGAATACCTGCAAATCTTGCGCAATGTCACTTTAAAAAAACTGATTTTCATCTAATGCTGCAAAATAATGTTGCGTCAAATATTGGCCGAAAATTGTCAAGTAATCAAGGTCCGACCTGTGCATATTCTTGAAGTGTTTCAACTTTCATCTAATGTTAATTGCCACCCTACTGTGAATAATTTGAAATCATTTCGCTGCAACGAGAAGGGTCAGCAGCAATATCTAACGTAAGTAGCAGATAGTTTTTATTTTGTAATTACTGAGGGCATTGATACTGCCATTATTTGCAGATAACTTACAATCTGTCTTCTTGATAACGCACATGTGACAAAAATAAAACTGTTTCATTTTTTTAAATTTTAAGCTTTTACCATTATGACTTTAAAATACGCAGGCAACTTATTGTACTTTCTAGAAGCCAACAATTCTCTGGGGTTTTCTAATTCTAATTTCTAATTCTAAATAAACTCTAATTCTGGAGTTTTAACCTGTATTTGGCGATCTAACAGGTGCGTCATTTTGATTTGAAGGGTTAATAGATTTTGCAGACATTTCCAATACTACCACGATGATTAACACCTTTATTGGACTATTTATTGCAACGTTTTGTCTTGGGAGTCTGTAACTTTTATTAGGTTATGTTTCGTGTCCGTGCATCACCAACGTTTAAGAAACGTTGCTCTAATAGTGTTTATGTTCATCAACTGCATATGTCAATTGCAGAGCCATCGCCAAAAAATCTTCAATNGGGGGGCTTTACATTTTTGCAGGTGGGCCTGACATTCTAAACTTTGACAACTTCAACTGATTTATAGTGTTTCATATTTCAATTTGTGGGGGCTTGGAACTTTGTTTGGGGCTGATAAGCCCACCAATTCCTCTCGTAGCGATGGACTGGTCAATTAGTTGCTCAAGAATTAGACGATAACAGGATCTACGTCTTAAATCCACAGAAGTTCTTGTATACTTAAGAAGTCGGTGTATGAGAGCAAACTCGCCACTCGGTTTCGCTGGAACGTGTGATGGGGTACATAAGAAATGTGTAAATATAAAAGGCGCGTTCGTAATAGCGACCATGATGAAATCCTGCTCAACTGCAACAATTATGGCTTCAAAAAGCCTACTCCATACTGTGCACTTAGCACATCGAGATTTTCACAAGCAGTTTTGCCAGAAAGTTTTACGAGCAAAAGGTCTCTTTGATCCAAAGTAGAGGCTTTGAACTTCACTAAAAACAAACTTTTAAAATTTGTCAGAATTTTTGTTTGTCAGCTTAAATCTGCGCAGTATTGTGAAGAAAAAAATGCCAGACAAATGCACGTTTTATGGATGATTTTTCAAAAACAAGGGACATTAAATATTTAAATGTTCAGATTCATTTTTTCCCACCATCCTAGGAAAATTTCTCACTACGTGCCTGTCACAATAGCAGGTCAACTTTGTACAGATGGTTGTCATTCCTGTCACTCTGATGTTCATGCAATTTGTGGAAATTCTTCTAGACTCTTGTAACGGAACAATGAGATTGTTATGTAACAGTTGTTATAAATTTTCAATAGAAGCAGCTAGGCTCGATGATGGCACCAAAAATAAATAGTTTTGTCAATTTAGAGTTTCAGGATTAGCCAGTTAAAAAGTTGCCGTTTGTGGCATTTTCGGAGTGTTGAACATCATGTTATTTAACTTTTAATGTGAATGGAGTTAATAGCTTCATGTTATTAGGCGTTTAATTTGTACCATGTTAATAGCCTTCTCATATTTACGCAGTGTTGAAGTTTGATATTACTATGCATGTAAAAAATGTTTGTCATTTGGTTTCCACATTTGTTTCATAATTAGGGATTAAGGTTTACCATTTTGCATTCTCGATTTACTTATACAATAGTATTATTTATGTAACCTATAAACCATGGCATTTTTTCCCATGATGTTTGTAAATTTTTCATTTTTCTTGAAAAGCAAATTTTGCAATGAAAGTGATCATCTAAGCAGTTTGCAGGTTTATCACAAATTCCCCATGCTTTTACTACATGGGGTTGTTTTAGTGTAGGAGAGCTATTGCCTTTGGCTTCCTAACCATTTTCAAAAACCTTTGGGGACATTGTTTTTGGGTTTGTGGAAAATGATTTGCTCATTACTGCTATGTGTGAAACAGAAAAACTGAAAGAAAATAAAAAAAACTAAAAACTAATTATGGATTTCTTAACTATTTGAATAAGAGTTGATGATGCCTACCTTGCAGCTGAAATAAACACTCTGTAAGATCTTTGTGTCTGATTTTTTGCTGAAAAAGAATCCTTTTCGATAGATGGATTTCTTGAGTTTGTTATTTTTTGATGTTGGATAAGATGGCTGTAACTTAGCGTTAAATTTTACTTCTGGTTGTGAATACTTAGTAAGAGTTAGATAATTGCGAAAGTTTGGTGAATGCCATGTCTTGAATAGATAACATTCCCGAAAGATCATGGAGAAATTGCTCTCTGAGTATGTTTACATGTTCTAGTGGTGCAACTGCATGCATTACTTTGGATTGGAAATGTGATGGTGATCATGACTGTGATGATGGGAGTGATGAACATGGTTGCAGTAAGTTCATAGATTTTATTAATCATAATGAAAAACTTATGAGCAATCCACAAAGCATCCGAAAAGTAGGAAAACAATTGCCAAAATACGCATTTGAATCAAGCAGGTGAAATGTTTGTGCTATGTATTTTATACACGCAATGTTTTAAAATTTTCTTTAGATAGAAAAGTTCTTGCAATTCAGTATAATATAACAGTTTTGTTAAAACATGAATTAAAAGAATTGTACATTTATGCCAAAGGTAAACCAGAATCAGGATGCTTGTTACTGGCTGGAACCAGAACAGATCAGAAACAAAAAATCTGCTCGGAGTAAGTAAGTTGGAAACTAGGCTCAAGTCCGAGTCTTTTGAGCCTTTGATCGACTTTCTAGCGTTTCTGATTCAAAAGTTATGATCTAAAATAAACAAATGAATTGATTATCAAATTAGCTAATTAGTCAAATATTTTCGTTACTTTAGATCATAACTTTTGAACCCGAAATCCCAGAAGGTCATCCAAAATATCAAAAGACTCAGATTGTAGCCTAGTTTCCAATAAAAACTTTGACGAAATACTACCATCTAATGGTTTGAGTCCAGGGCCAGGCAAAGTGGGCCAAGGTGGCCTAAAAGTTCTCCACTTATGACATCACTCACAAAAAATCCACACTCCCCAACCAAAAAATTTTTTTCGAGCGCAAGCTACAAGACTTTCTACGCCTTTTGAGCTTTTGACTAGGTTGGTAGTGCTTACCAGACCGAAGAGAGTCCCGCGCAAAGCCACATGCGTTTCGGTGTATTTTTCGTGAAAATCCCTGAAAGCGGTCGGATGTCAAAGTGTCAAGATGTTGTTTTTGGATATGATTTTGTTCCAAATATACTGGAACACTCAGAGTCTTAGCAATAATTGATTTTGGCTTGTTTTGCCCCAAGTACAAGATTTGAATTGAAAGGTATTTTGTACGTGGTATGTCAATCGATTTTATTTAAGTCTTTGCTTTGATAAAGTTTAACCAGTTTGAGTTGATCTTGTTATGTTAAAAATTTCTTTAAGCCATCGCTTTACACACCAATATTTATCTCAAAAAGTAGTTGTGTTGAAAAAATTATTTCAGAGTCTGCCAGAATCAACTCATTTATAATCAGGATCAGAATCAGAGATAAATCATATTTCCAGCCAAAGTACTGGTACAAGTTTAATATGCATGTATAATATACATGAAATAATTTGTTATGATTGTATTTCAGATGAACTAACTTCACTGCTTTTAGTTGAGCAACATGCCATGTCGCTTTACAGTATTAATGTTTTTTTCTTTCTTCTTAATCATACAAAACCATTAACACTTTGACGTCCGGGTTAATTCAAGCAGTTCGCAAAAAAACAGCTGATTCGCACGTGGCTTTGCGCAGGAATATCTCCTCTCCTGTTGGGGTTACGGACCTGGTCGAAGTGTCAAAAGACATGGCAAGTCTTGTAGTGTGCACTCAAAAAATTTTTTGCTTGAAGGGTGCGGGTTTTTTTGTCAGTGACGTTATAAGTGGAGGACTTTTAGGCTACCATGGCCCACTTTACCTGGCCCTAGGCTCCAACCGTTAGATGGTAGTATTTTGCTGAAGTTTTTATTGGAAACTAGGCTACAATCTGAGTCTTTTGATACTTTGGATGACCTGCTGGGGTTTCAGGTTCAAAAGTTGTGATCTGAACTAGTAAAAATATTTGACTAATTAGCTAATTAGATAATTGATTAATTTGTTTATTTTAAATCATAACTTTTGAAACAGAGACGCTAGAAAGTTGATCAAAGGCTCAAAAGACTCGGACTCGGGCCTAGTTTGCAATGAAAACTTCAGCGAATTACTTTGGCCTAGCAATTGGGCCCTAGGCCAGGCAACATGAGCTAAAAATGGCCCTAAAACTACTTCACTTATGACGTCAGTCTAAAAAAATCCGTAACCCCACCCAAAAATTTTTTTCGAATGCAATCTAAAAGACTGTCCAATCCGTTTGAGCCCTTGAACAGCTCTCTAGCACAATTGGCGGAGGAGCTAGGGCGTTGGTAAGGCAACTAACAACTGCTGGTTTTAGGCTGAAATCAAAGTACGAATATATCGTACGCCAGCTCTCAAAGTGTTAAGTTGCTGCTGCAATCCTGAAGTATTTTTTTCCACTTTAAGTTTCCAGGAGTTTTTAACCTGTGGAGTTTATTGGTTGATTGTTAAATGTTAATTTCAGTGCTGAACTGAAGTTACCAAATGGCTAATCATGTAAAGAACATTTGAAGTAGTGTGCTATTTCACTGATTTATTTGACTGCAGCTAAATGTAAAAAGTGCATGCTAAGTAATAGTTGTGGTATTTTTTAGACCTGAACAAATGCACCAATAAACAACAGAAATGTGGTGACTCTAATGGCTGCATTGCACAAGGTTGGATGTGTGACGGTGACAAAGACTGTGGAAATGGTTTTGATGAAAATCGATCAGAATGTGAGTAAAGATTGCTAGGTTTCATGTTGTAAGTAGAGACTGATTTCAAATGTTTGTTCTATATTCAGTTATTCACTCATTGTGAATAACATGTTCAAAAATGTAACAAAACATTTTTAAAGCTGGCACTAGTATTATTTCTTAGTTATTCAAAGCACTAGTATTATATCAAAGTTCTTTGATTCTGGCTGTAGTACTTCATAGACTTTGTTTCGAATCGCAAAACAAAGATTCAGTTTTTTGTTCACCATTCTGGTTGTTCTCTAGATATATGTATGTATATTTGCTGAGCTGACTGTGGAACATGACCAGACAAATTTTGGCAATTGAGCAATAGTTTATCTTTGGATTATTTACAACAGTTGACACTGACTTATAAATCAAAAACTTGTATGAAATGCGCATTTGCCTAAAATCTGCATGAAATTGATTAAAGGAAAATATAATCTGGAAATCTGGTCTGCAGATCTGCCTTTTAGCCAACAATGCTTCCAATGTTGTGCTTGTTCATTTGTCACAGTCATCATCCACTGAAGGCCTATGGTACCACATCTGCAATCAGTAAAGTTAATACTTGTGGTATATATACTCGCGTGTATGTCTGGTGAGGGAACAAGTTCATATGAAAATTATGTAAAGATGATGCTTTCAGTTCTAGCAAGCCTACAAATAACCACATTTTGAAGCTATGCCTGATAACAATTCGAAGATCAGCCAATACATGTCACCTGGAATAAATATTGTGTTGTTGTGCACATTGTCATTAGGGTTGTATCAGAATTCTGTTCTGACCAGCAGTTAGGAATAGGATTCCTGTTCCAGCCAGAAAAGAGCTAATTCTAAGAGACTCTGAAGTTATTCTTAGGTTACTACTTTTAAAGTATATTACTGGTAGCAAATCATCTATAAGTGGCAATGTAACATAATGGTTTGCAGCATATTTTGTTGAAACATAGCAAGATTAATTAAAAACAGGCATGGGCAAACTACATGGACAAAGAAAGCCAAGCTTTCTGATGCTTGAAATGATACTAAAGGAAGTTGTTGGGTAAATTACTTCCTCTATAAAAGAATATGCCACTGAACTTTATTTCTGCTAATTCCAGTGAGTGTGCCCTGTGCCTGTGTTTGTTTAGATCAGCTATGTCCAACCCAAATGGCTTACTGGGCCAAAAAGTATGTCACTATCTTAACCAGTGCCGCACACTGAATGGTTTACTTTTATTTTAGCAAACTAAATTTAGCTCAAACTAATATACTGAAAGTGTGCGAATGTAACTGCAATGGTAACAGACATGATAAAGTGGTTCTGAGGACCACCTGCATCAAAAATGTCAAATTCAAGATTATCAAAACAAGGACAGGTTGTCAGTATGTGGGATACTTTTACTACAACCAAAACCTAAACTGGGCCGCACATAACCCTTGACTGGACCGCATGCGGCCCACGGGTTGGACATAGCTGGTTTAGATGATCATATGGCTATATTTTTGATTGTATCAATTGTGCTTGATTGTTGAAATTTCTTGACTGTTGAAATTGTGGTTAGAAGTTATATTTTGAAGGGAAAAATTTATCAGAAACAAATTTTAGGAAAAGGTTTTTAACAAGTTCAATGTGTGATTTTCATGTAAACATTACTTTTGATTAGCAGGTTGCTGGGTTGAGTGAAGAAAACGTAGGTCAAAGGTTTTCCCTAGTGGTTGGGCTTTTTGCCAATTATAACCAGACTCACCTAAAAAGTCACCATAGGGTCAAATACACTCAAAATATTGTAACGTGACAACCATTGTTCTGAGAATTTCATTTTGGTCTTAAAAATTATAGTATCATGTCTATGTTGTTGAACACATCTTAATCTAGGTGGATATTTTGAGAGGTTTTGTTTGTTGGTGAAAAATGTCACATTCCAAGCTGTCTGGTATGTTATTGAAATTGCACTGGTATTGTTTTCTAAAATATTGTATTGGCTCAAACATTAGAATCTTGGTTTAAGCAATATGAAGCTTGTTTTTGTATCTTTTTAAGTTTATGTTCAATGAAAAATATGCTTTATAAGAGTTTTGATTAAGTAAATTTTTGGATGCCTTGTTTTGTTCACAGAATTTGCTATGTGCAAAATACTGCATATATGCATTATGCAACATGTTCTGTGCTGGTTGCTTGAAGCATTATGTGGCAAAGGTCTCACTCTGAAACATGTGGTGCATAAATCATATATGGCCCACAACACATTTTGTGCAGCCAGAAGAACACTGTTGTTTTTATAACGTTATTTCTTATTTGCTGTTTTATCACTGTAAAAAGCATTCTCATCATAAGGCCTACTTAAGGTTATTCTGAAAGACCTCATTTGGCGATTTTGAGATGAGCACAATGTAGTGGAGCAATTTCAGTTTGAGATGAGCACAATGTAGTGTTGACTGGATTTTTTTGATGAAATGTTGATGTTTGTAGGCAAAGTTGATCCAATGTGCAAGTATTTTGGTGCACCTTGCAAAAATGAACCAAGCACATGTGTGAACTATAACAAGCTATGCGATGGAACTATTGATTGTGTTGAAGATGGTTCAGATGAAGGAAGTCATTGCAATGGCAAGTATTGTGTATTTTATGTGAAATAAAAGAATGTTTTATTCACTTCTTTTGTGCTCTTTTTTGAGTATCATCATTGGTCTACTACTTCCTTAGTAAATCCTTTATTGGTGGCAAGTGAATTGTAGCACTGTGTATGTAGTATTCTCTTGCACCTATTAAGGCTAGGGGTTACAAGTATCATTATACAAGTTTTCAATGTGTTCTGACGAGGAATCTTAGTTTACCAGCTTAAGAGGCACATGCTCTACCTACTGTACCACTCAGCTGGCCAAACTTTGTTTTACATGAATATTGAAAAAACTTTGTTCAATTTGTTACAGATTTTTTAAATGTTGCCAATGCAAAAACAGCCTGATGGAGGTGAGGTTCCATTAATTTAATCTTTACATTTGACAACATTTTGCTTCAGACTAGTGTATCGAAATTAAAGAAAAATATTGGACAAAATGAAAATGAACATCTTGAAATGTGTTGCATTTTTAACCTGTATCCTGTTACTTGCTTGTGCACTTGCAAGGAATTTCTGAATGTCATAGATCAGCAATTTCTGAATGTCATAGATTTATGATGGGAGTATAGCTATTGTTGCGATTGGAAAGCCCGAGCGGCAAGTGCACAAAGCTTCACACTATGGCAGCAAGCAACAATAGAGATCACATGCTATGATCACTCTTCATGTATGCTAGTTATTACATTCAATCGTTCACACGTTAGTATCAGCAGAGATTGCATGTCACGATCACTCTATTATTGATTGTTTGCACCACGTATATAAGGGTGTTATTCTTCGCACACATCCTGTTCATGGTGAATTGCACATTCAATGCAACACCAACCGAGAGGTTGCAACAGTATCACCTGTGGTTTTGTTTGGAATGGGCTTGTTATTTAAAGCTGAACATGTGTAACTGCAGTTGCCAACCCTTTGCATATCCGTATAGTAAGATTTTTTTCTATTTGATTTTTGTGATGGCAATTGGTGGCAGGCTGGCCTAAAATTTGCTTTTTGCTAGGACAATTGAGGTGAATGCTCTTACCCAAATTGCGGTATGGTGATTCACTCAGTAGCTATGGGTCTGACCAGGGCTTGAAAAAATGTAAATTTCCTACGAAACTTGTCGAAATTTCCCGTGGTCTGCAAGTTGAAGATGATCGCCCCTTTATGACATTGCAAAAGAAATATATTTTCTTAAAAACTTTGCACTCAAGAGCCTTAACTATCGCTGCATACACGTAGATCAACTTGGATTGATTCAACCTACTAGCATTGGTTCACATTGAATGTGTAAACAGCTACATCGCCGCAGTGTACCATGCTACCGCTCAGCATGCAAAGACGAGTGATAGAAGTGCAAAACCGATGGAAGTGGAAAATCTTCACCACAAAGTGGCAAATTCTCGTGCCTAATCTTTGCTGAACCCCCCTCGAAAATTTGTATTTTGTGGGCCCTATTCAATTTCCAAGAATTTTTTTAGAGTTTTAGATGATTTATTTAAGTAATATGGACTGCTTACTTGAAGCTTTGCAACAATTGCCAGTATACGGAAAATCGTAACACAGTTTCTAACGACCAACCAAATCGTAGTTTGTAGACCATTGAGCAACTTCTATACACCAAACTAAAGATATCCATTGGATAATAAATTTTGATAATCTCTAACACAAGCGTTACGGCAAGATTGTATGTAACTCGCATAGCAGGTATGAGCAATTCCTACTCCCAAGTTGTGTAATCATGGCAAACCTGTGACTCCTGCACAGTATAAGCCAGTGGCTCTCAACTCCTTAGCTGAAGGGTGCCAAATCCAGATCTACAATTTTGTGAGAGAGTCACACTAAAAAAATTTTAACGCAAGTCAATTCACACATTTTGTTTTATTGCAGAACAAAGTCTGTTACAGAAAATATTAGAGGTTTTATTAGGCGTAGCCAAGAGGGCCTATGGGACCATTACCCCCTAATTTTTAGAACGTATAGTCATTTTGTGCTTTGGTAGGCGGTATCCCAAACAAAATAGTGTTAACAGTTTTCCCCCACAATTTTTGGGCTGGCTACGCTACTGGTTTTATTAAAAGACTGCTGAGAGCCTCACAAAAGGTGCTTGGGAGCCACATGTGACTTTCAGAAAAGTGGTTTTAATTTGCTAGTGGTGCAACATTTGAAGTGATTGTGGCGTCGTGTTTCAAACGTCGATTGTTGTGACCAGTTCGGGTGGTGGCGAAATCGGTGTTTCACCCATCCGACCTGTAGAACGATATTCAGACGGTGTTAAAAGTTTCGGTTGAGTGAGTGTTCTACGCATGAATGCATTTTTTGAGTGCGTGTGCACAGTTACCAGAGTGAGCTTGTTGTGAATGGACGCTAGTTTGGGCACGAGTTGAACATTTTTGCTATAAATGTGATCGCGTTAAAGCCTTTTTGGATATTTTTTTCTGCAACAGAAGGTGTGCAGCATTGTCTTTAGCAAATACTGTGGCTCTAATTATTGGGTGTTTTGTGCTGCCTTCTCTGAATTATACTTATTGTTTCATCATATAAAAGCCAAAGATGCAAAAGTCAGCTTTAAGAATTAGTATTGACTGTCCGTGATGATATGTTCGTAATAAATAACTAACCAGTTTTCTGGAAACACAAAAAAATCCTGTTTAAAAGTGCTAGTTTTGGTATCAGCATTCTGTAAAGTATGCTGTAGCAATTTTATGCTCATTCATAAAACTTGTGCTCTCGCTATAAGTGTAATGCCATTCCAGAATGGCGTCGTGTTTCAAACATTGATTGTTGCGGCTAGTTCGGTGGTGGCGAAATCGTTTTTTAACCGATTTGACCTGTAGGACGATATTCAGACGGTGCTAAAAGTTTCTGTTGAGTGAGCGTTTTATGCATGCATTTTTTTAGGCACGAGTGTGCAGTTACTGGAGTGAGCTTGTCAGCAGAAGTTGGTTTGGGCGCAAGTTGAGCATTTTTGAATGACACTAAATTCTGGAATGGCATTCGGAATGCAACACCATTCCGATTGGTAACCCAGTAAGGCAACCACTAACCAAAGCAGTCATACAGACAAGTATTAACAATCTGAATGTATTCAAAAGCTTCCAGCTGATGCTAGTGCCACAGTCCACTCTGCTATCTAACGCAATGAAGTTCACGCACATAAATGCACGTAGTTTTAAGCACATGTTGGCCTCAATGTCCTCTGACTACATGTGTGACCATAGCAGCAATGTTAAACTAACAGCTTTCCACCCCCATTACGAGTCTACAACACGCGATTAAGTTCACCAAAAAAGACAGACCTTGTCTCAAAATAAGCCAAAATAAGCCAGATAGCAGTCCTAAGACATATAGGCTACACATACAGTAAAACAGGCATAACCAAACAAAAATAGATATTAAAACTTACCAGAAATATTGATAAAATGCAATTCAGATTTTATAAGCAATTTCCTTCCACATAAATACACTGTCGCACGTTTATTTCTTATCACATACATCGAAAATTTTTAGGGCAACAGTAAAATATTTGCAATATTCTTTGCACCCTGCATGGTCATAGACTCCCGTCAGAAAAGATTTGTAATGAATATGCAGCTCAGACAATATTAAGCTAGAGCCAAGCCTTTCCGACTGAAAAAAATGAAAAAGAAAGCCAGATTTTGACTGGCTTTTTTTGATTTAAAAAAACAAACAATTGTACCAAAAAAGCCTAAGTTTCAAAGTTTGGTTTCAAAAATGCCAAATTGGCAACCCTGCACACAACCAGCGACTGCATGAGACCACTATTATTAGGTAGGGGTAATTGTTGCATCACAAGGCCAGGTGTTGGACCACCGTGACTGAGCAAGGAAATTCTTAGAGTCTGTTTTATGGTTTGTTTGCAATTCTTGGCGTATTATTTGATTTTACTTGACTTGCAGTTGATTGGAATTTTCAGGTAGAAGTCTTTGAATGGTTATGCATAAATGCTGGTTTTCCCAGTTTTATTGATTAGTACACCATTTGTATTTATGAAAGGATGTTTTTGCAACATTTTTGCTGTATTTAGCAATGACCATTAATGTGTGAAATTTGGTGGTAGATAGTTTTTTCCTATTGGACCAAGTTTTTGATTGATCACGTAATTTGTGGTCCAATATTAATTGTCTTCTGGTTCTTTTGATTCATGATTATTATTCAAGTCACTCACAAAAGCAAGCAACAAGCTACCTGAAAGTCTGTTGGTGGTAATAGTATTCTTTTTCAAGCAAAGAAGCAACATGATGTTGTATTGAGATGTTGCATCCATACAATCTGTAAACATGGTATCTTTTGATCCAAAAAGTTACATTGTTGTTGGTGTTAAGTCAGATGGGAGGCATTCTAAAACGGTAACTGTAGCATATTTCTACTTGCCAAAAATAACCCATATTGATCCTCGATGATGATAACATCAGTGACATTGCTAAAATCTCAAGTCAGTTTTTTGTAATCATCACTTCATATTGCCTGCCAAGCTATACACGTGCAAGTACCCACTTATCTCAAGACCTTATCCTAAGCTTCAAATTTTTTCAGTTTTTATATCTTAGCTCTTGGTCATTTTTAACTCATTTACATGTTCATAAATATATGCATGGTTATAAAGTTTTTGTTATACTGTATTTTTATTACTTTTTCTGACCGTGGCTTAGAGTATTTTTTGTTCTGCATTCAGGATTTCTTTCTGACTATGGTCATATTTTCTGTTTTCTGTCACATTTTTCTGCATTGTTTTGCAGTTGTCATGAAATCAAAATCAAGTTGTCAAGACATGTGTTCAAGAAAAACGTCATAGATGCTTCTTGTATTTTACATATAATTTCCTAGTGGATGTGTTTTGCAGAACTTCTTGCTCCAGGATATGTTGGAACATCACAATGTGACCTTTTAGGTTGTAGCAACAGTTGCACAATTCTACCAAATCATGACCCTATTTGTTTTTGTCCTAATGGTTCAGTAATTGGAAATGATAGTAAGACTTGCAAAGGTAAGATTAGTAGATCTTGTGCATTGCAAAGTGATGTTTCATTAAGATCAGAAACAACTTATCATCCTGATTTAAATTCGAACAAGGTTGTGATTTGAGAAAACTTCAAAATTTTCAGGTTTTAATGGGCTTGTTTTGCACTTGAAACTTATGGATAATGTTGAACTGTTACCATGCACAGAATTATGTTGTTTTATCATGGCATCTTGAATTGCACATTTCTATTTTTTCAGAAATGTTACCTAAAAATGCAAACTACATTTTAAATTGTGGTACCAAAAATCTAATTATTTTGA
>JGI24022J15233_10001432_pt1 | contig 19874 bp, 13 predicted proteins | sample Ectturendosymbi2_FD_15233 | JGI IMG/M metagenome (IMG submission 15233) | reverse complement strand
CATTGACAGTTCCCCTTGTTGCAAAACTGGTCCCTCCAGTGGCCCCCCCAAATGAAAATGTCTGGCTCCGCCCCTGCCCTCAGGTATGCAGCTTAGTATTCAAATAACTTTTTTTAGTTTTCTTTTGGATGTATGCAGTCGCTTGTGCTCGTCATGCATGAATCATCCTTGTGGTATACTTCTTTAAGTTTTCCTTTTTGGTTCTACTGATGGCTGGAGGTTTAGCTTCCGCTATGGGTACCACAGATTCGTGATGGACAAACATATGCAATCATAACGGACTCCAGTCGAAGGTATACGTGACACGATGGAAAAAGCCAAGCGCTTATTTTCGTGGTCAGCCTAAGGTATTCAGTGGCGCCTGGATTGTGCAACCTATCGCGAGGTTTGTTTCGCCTTCGGGGTTAGAATGTGACGTACACTGAACCAGGCGCGGATCCAGTCAGTAAGATTAGGGGGAGACCATTTAAGTAATATTTGGTAGGCTTCGCTAGTGTAAGAGGGATGAATTATGTTTCACAACACTGCTGTGACAAAACAATGGACGACAAAATGGCCTTAAATCGCGAATGCTGTTTTCCGAATTGTAAACAAACATGGTGAACAAAGTTACTTTCGAAGGTTTTAGGCAGGGCGATCGCCCCCCTGGATCCGCCCCTGCACTGAGCTCTCACTAAGTTCCAAGTCTTGTTGTAAGAATAACAGCAACGACGACCGGTAATTATCAGAACCATAAAACTGAAACGGATTGTTTCATTACGAACAAGTTCGCAGGCCAAAAGCCTATCTATGCGTCTTGCATTGCTTTCTTTTCATTACATGCAGAACCTTTGCTTGAATCTGCAGTATAACAATGAACACGGCGATTTGAAACTCGAAATGTTATTACACAAACGGACATTACAACACAGGGGTCACCAACACGGTGCCCGCGGGCACCAGGTCGTCTGCAAGGACCACGCTGGTCGCCCGAGGGCCAGTTTTGAAAATAGCATTAAGATGATGAGAATCATCACATAGATTAACATCATTAATGATAACATAATAGGTAAACTGAACTAAATTTTTATTTCAGACCTGTGTATCAAACTAGTAGCCCTTAGCGTTAACTGGTACCCAAGAAGCAGCTCTCAGTTACATGAAGGTTGGTGACCCCTGTTACAGCATAATGGCAAAATCAGCCAGCACATTTGTAGCAGGACTACTTAGGTCAAATGACGCCACTACCATTCTAGCTGAAGATTTACTCTGAAGCAGAGGTAGATATGTTTACGTTGCCTTTGAAAGAGGTCTCATGTTGACGTAATCGCAACAGCAAGTAGAACAGCCCTTACCTCAGTCGCAGCTGAAGCTGTGTGTGAACGAAATGCATGCAAAACATTTTCCACAGCATGTACTTTTTTACAGTTGTGCGAAGTGCACTGCATCATTAAGATGATATTTGCCCGAATTACCTTAACGATTGCATACGTCAAGCGACCACCGAACGTCTTGTAAAAGCCTGCAACCTGTTGTTGACCATAACGATCTTCAACCTTCCACATACCACGACGACGGGTAATCTAAAAGCACAGCAACAGTTCATCATGTAACCAGGGAATGGAATAGCGCAAAATAAAATACCAGAGAAGTTTTGCAAACTGACAGCACGTTCGCTCTTCGAGCTTCTGTTTCGGCTTTGATCTCAAGGCACTTGTGGTGTCAGCGCATGTTTTCGTCTGTTGTGTTATTTAGTTTCTTTTGCCCGAAAAGTAAAGCTAGAGGGCTCCTTTGAACGAAATTATCGGGCATGCAACTACTTTTACTGAAGAAGATGCAAACTGTAATCCGATGTTAAAAAAATATGTTTAGCTCATCAGCAAAAGTAGGCCTAAACAATTTTTTGGTTAACTTTGCAAGTTTTATTGGGTTTGTTGTCGGCTGCAGAGATCTATGCCTGTATCCAGCGAAAAACATGATTATAGCAGATTACCTCACGCACTGTGTTACAGCAGCACGCCATTGTGAAGTGGTCACCTAGCTTTCGGCAGGTTTAACTACCGCAGTAATCTCGACTTCATGCTTACTTCGTATCCAAAACGATCGACAAACCATTCTCCTCCCAGGTGATTGCAAACCATGTCTAGGTCTCCGTAATACAAGAGCATCTTGAAATCATTCTAAGCAAAACAATTCAGCAACCAATGATTTGACTCATCTAAAAAAGATGTTTGATGTTTGCATAGAAAAATCAGCAGCAGCTCGGAAAATCAGACGAAAAGTTAGTGCTTAATTTTTTTACAAATCCATGCGGCGAACTGGTGATTTGCAAGCTTTTTAACTGTATCAACGGTGGGGTCACACATCAGAGAAGTTAATTAGTCTGTTTTAGAAGGGAGACATTGCAAGAATGCTTAAACACTAATTTTAATGTTTTAATTTTTCTTATCTATTACGCGAAAATATTCAAGGTGCCCATTACTGTAAGCAGCGAGCAGCGTTCTAGAAAATCCTTTTTACTTTTGTGTGATGATTTGAACGTTTATATAGCACATTAATTGGCAGCACTTTAATAATTTTTTCAATTGTAAACTATGCAAGTCTTCGAATGCCCTCAGAAATATGTAATTGCGTGCGGAAGAAACATACCAACAAGTGTTTGCGAAGCAGCCCAGGTGCAGGGACGTATTACCAGGACAACCTTCCCTGACGCGACCTCCTAGTTCCGCTGAAGTTGACTATAGCGCTACCGAAAACGGAGGTACAGTATTTGAGGTATTAGTTGGAAACCCCGACAAAACGTGTGAAACTGAAATGTGTAAGGTTGGATTGCTAGAGACCAAGTCGGTAAGTTAACCCGGTTAAGGCTACGCAAGACAAATATCGTAATTAACGTAAACAGTTACAACGCTGCACATACGACACTTGACAAACTCGATCAAACAGACAGCTTTCTGCTGCTGGTCAGTACAGTATTACGTTGACACAAGGCATTCTTAGACTTGTTTGAGAAAGAAAATAACAATTGCCCAAAATCATATTTTTAAAAAATGATGAAACTGACCTTCAAATCAAAGATTGATCTCAAAACCTCCGACATGTCATCGTATTGTCGATCGTAGTGCGCCATTACTTCCTCACTGCAATAAACCACAATAGACTACAGCGACATACCTGAGATAAGTTAAACATTTGACAAGGGCATCTGTACTTGCAAGCTTCCCAAGTAATAGCCGGATTGACATGAATGGTGCCTTTCACGTCATCCCTGTTCAGATAGCTGGTTATTTCTGCGGCGTTTGAGCAATCGGGGGCAAGAGAAAGCTTTGTACTCTCGATCTCAGCGAACCATGCCCGTGGCTCATTGACCTAAACAAGAAACTCATGAAATCTGTCAACACCGGAACAACTGCACATAAGCTACGGTAGCTCTGCAGCATAGGCGTAGCCAGGGGGGCCCAAGGGGGCCATGACCCCAAAAATATTTTAGCATTTCTTGTCGTTTTGCGCTTTAAGAGCCGGTGTCCCAAACAAAATAGTGTTGCTCGCTCAAAGTCAAAGTATTTGGGCCCCCAAATGTTTGGGATGGCTACTCCACTGCTCTGCAGAATAACGTGAACGAATAGGGAGCTCAACCAAAGTGAGATCGTTTGGTGAAAAGCTACATTCACTCAGCCACAAGTCTCAAAACCAAATGCATTTAATTAGCCACGGGTCCCACAACAAAATGTATTTGTTAGACACGAGTCTCACAATTAAATACAGAAAAATAAGTATTTAGCCACAAGTGCAGCAACTAAATATGGCGACAGGATTTTTGCGGGGAGGGGCCGTAGGAATTTTATTAACATTAACGGAAACCAAAGGAGCTTTGGAAGCATATGCAGCAGAAGTGGATCATACATGATTTCAGTTTGAATGATAACTAGGGCAACCAAAAGTCAATAAATTCAAATATTTTCTGCCTTTTTTAAAGTTTATGAAATGTCCACAAACCAAATTTCACGCTAATACCATGAGCAACTGCAAAGCTTTGGGTAAAAAAAGTCAAAATTTTCTTGAAGCAGAATTTTTCTCTTTATCGACATTTTATTAAAGCTATAACAACAGATATTGATATGCCTTTGCAAGTTTAGTTGCAACTCTAACATAATAATGGACTTCTTGCGACTTCTGACATGCTAATATTGTTTTGCCCACTATACTGGGCAATTGAATATTAACCAGGCGTGGTAATGTAAGAAAAATGATCTTACAGAACTTAGTTTGGTAAATGTCCGATGTATTACGCAAATAGAAACGTAAAAGGCAATAGTGTCAGGGAGTACTTGATGCTGAAGTATAGTATAACAATGCAGAACCTTCTCAGTGACTGCAGGATATTTACTGACGCTGGATATTTCTCTTGTGCAGATTGATTTTCGTCTCTGGTTTGTTTCCTCTAGTTTCGTTGTGTCTTTCAAATTTGATTTTGGTTTCATTTCAACAGAGTAAAGATCTTTAACTTATCGGTTTGTATTCCGCACTTCAGTTGCCAACGCAGGAAATTGATTTGTAAAGTCAAGGTTGATGTTTTCAGGTCAAAAATTGGTTGTCCTAATGATAAATATTTCTTCAATGTTTTCAATTACGTTACAATTACACAAAAACAAAAATCTCAAATTATGCTTTCAGTTATATGAAAATACGTAATCATTGACATTCAGCTCAGTCACAAATGGTAATTTATCCAACTCTAACTCAGGCCCATAACCAGCTTGGGACACCAGGGGTGACAAAGGGTTTTCTAAGAGGGTCCCAAATTTTTAAACTATGTCCAATAGTTTTCAACTACGCCCAACACATTTTTCCAGGGGGGTCGAACGTATTTGCAGGAGGGTCAACCCCCTGCGCCCCCATCCGCTTTACTGGCCTTCTCTGATTAATACACCATCCAAATCACGCGGACAGAACATTTATTAGAATATTTCGCCGATGACTGATCAAAACTGCCGCAGGTTGCATTGCCAGTGTTTACTGTTTTTTCATGCTTTTGCTCAATTTCTGTATAGTTGTTGAAAGTAAAGTGTAATTGCAACTTAATTTAAAACTTTCGCGAACTATAAACAAAAAGTGTCATTTATTGTTACAATGTGTAATTGGAAAAAACTTGGAAAAATTGCATTCAGGTCAGTTGCAAATTGTAATTGATCTAACTCTTGTATGCAGCTGGCAAATAATTTTGTTGGTTAGATTGGCATGCCTTGAAGCAAAATTGTACATATTGAATTCAGGAAAATGGTACCGTACAAAGACCTACAAGTGCAAAAACGACCAAATCGTTTTTTGCGTCATCAGCCTTCATTGTTGGTGGCGCTTAACAAGTGCATTCCCCACTGAAACACCCGAACCCGGGGAAAGCATGCCTAGACTACAAAGTCCTTATTTTTGATCGTTTCAGGGCACCACTGCACGGTACGTGCATCAACTTATAAGAAATATGAAAAGAAATTCGTGGTAACGCTTGTTCAACATTAGCAAAAGGCACCGAAAGGTTTCGCTGCAATGTAAAAGAATGCATTAGAGGGGTGTATAGTTTCGCATGCTGCTTGAAAGGTTCGTAATAGAATGAAGCGGCAACGGAATCTCGAACACACACTGCTTGTCAGCTGAGAACGCGAAGTCAATCAGCCATCAACCCCAACAGAGGCGATCATTGTCATCAGAAACAGTGTTGCTCATAACGCTCCCTCGTCGTTGGGCTCTAGGCGCGAACTGCAAGTCTATTACTTATGTTGTTGCGCAAATGACTGTACCAGATGAACGTGAATCAAATAAATCAAATACCTTTTCAACGAAACGGAATCAAAAGCAAAGTATTTTAATTATAAATGCGTCACCCAACTTTCTCCATTTCCAGAACTGGCTTTCTTTGTGGGAAATTTGATCGTGCGTTGGTGTACTTCGTTCGAAGAGGTGGAAATTCCATGTGGCATTTAGCATACAAATTGTAAGGGTTTAGTCCATTGTTGTGAACTATGTGATGAACTTGGGCAACCTTCACCAGAAATGATACTTTTACCAAGCTGCATCATGCAATATTCAAAGCGCATTCGAAGAACAGGCAGAAGGTTATATGCTGTAGTTACAGTCAAAAGGAATAAATGCTGTAATGCATGCAAAGCAAAAACGAAGTGTTTTTCGTTGAATAAAATGTCTGAAAGCAGGTATGGCTTTTCAGGAATGCGTTTTCTTTAAATCACTAGCCTGTACGTATTCTGTAAATCGATTTTGTTGAAGAACCCGCTACGTTGCAAAACCTACGCTTGTTAGTAAGTGGTTTACATCATCAACAGCACTGCAAATGAATTGCGCTTTGCCAAATCTCGGGCCAAGGCAACGACTTCCAGTCACTGACTATCATTAAGTGGACTGCTCATTCTCCTCAAGTATCAATATGATTGCAACCTCTAACAGGCGGCAAACCCCACTGCTGCTGTTCTTGCAATTCTTATTTGTGCGCAACGACTACTGTAACACGAGAAAGTGTTAACCACTTGTGTGACTATACGTGACACAGTAAAATAACAATTATTAATATGCCCGACGCAATTACGTTATCGTAAAACGAACCTCATGACAATGTACATCATCTTATACCAGTGTTTCTTAACCTTTTCCTATGACCCCTCTCTTTAGTAATTTTCTTTTTTTCACGTCCCCTGACTTTTAATAGGTTTTAAAAGCAAATGTAGTTATTGCTAAATGTATAGATCAAGCTTTCCATGTTGTAGAGCGCATAAAGGCTCGCTCCCCTGTAAATTCATTGATGCTCCCTTGGGGAGGTCTTGCCCCCGCTTAAGAACCGCTGTTTTATACGGGACGGAAACTCGCTAAAAATATTTCAACGCTTGGTGGCGTTTCATCGGACCCATCGCAAAATCGCTGGCGCGTCGTACTTTCAATCGGCAATTTCCATTTTCTGAAGTGAGGAAGTGGCAGATCTTATTCCTGCAACAGTCGCGTTGCAACTGGTTCCACGTCTCCGAACCGAATAAACCATGGTAGTATGCATAATACACAATTGAATCTTCATTTAAGGCGACGTCCATAAGTCCGTTACCAATCAGCAAGCCCTTGAAACAAATTAAGACTACTCGATGTAGGTGTACATGGCAAAGCAACGTTAGTTTGAAGTTACATGAAAAGTTCTTTTTTTCTCAGAATTCGAAAAAAAAGTTAAGGGTTATGAAAATTATTGCACTCCATTATGAGATTTTTCTTCTACATTAGAAATGCAAAAAATACTTAGAATTTGCAGTGGAAAGCCAAAAAAAGCTAAAGCAATTTCTGACAAGATTGTTTCAGAATAATGCGGTGCAAACTAAGTGGTGGTTAATTGAAGCCACTATTGCAGAAATAAACATTATTTTATTCAATGTTTCAACTTGATCATAATTCCTCTCTGGAGAAAAAACAACAAAAAACTGAAATAGTTCAATTCTTTTCTGTACGAGCACCACTATTGTTAATCATAAAAGTTTGTAGCAACTTCGCGAAATAATTTCAACGTGTTCCTTTTTCATTTGGTGTCTTAACACGACGACAACTTCATACAAACCCTGAATTTGCTGCGAGGTAATTCCCCTGAATTGTCATGTAGGATATTTTCCAACAACAAAGGCACAGAGACTCCAGCATATCCTTCACCGCTTATGTACACATTCATTGACAGGAGATCAGGAAATTTGCGGAAAAAATGTTTCAAGGCTTTCAGTGTATCTTCTGCAGCCTGCATAAAGCAACAATGCTGTTTTCATGATGTTTTTTCTGAACCGTTGATCAAGAGCCCGCGTTACGTCAATAGGAGACCCTTAATCATTGATTTCAGGTCCGTTATTCTTTAATTCGGATCCTAATTATGTGAAGATGAAACAGTAAGCACAAGGTATTTTATAATGGTTCATATGTCAACATTAGACGGAGCTAAGTAAAAGAAGAAAAACAGTCACAACAAAAATTCCACAACCTTAAAGGAACACAACTAAACATTCCGGTCTCCTTAAATCAGCGAAAATCAAATCTGATGGTGCAAATTCTGCAAAACTAGCACCCTCATCAAGACGCTCCCAGTTTAATCCAGACTTTATTGAGGTATATTATCAAGTTATAAAGGAATTTGTGAGTGCTACGCCAGGGCGCTTTTAAGAATCTACTTTCTTATCGAAACTTAATTTTGTAAGAGCGAAACACTTCTCCAACAAAAACCTCTTTCAAAAACTAAGATGCCGTTTCAGAAATGAAAGTTGGAAGCAAGCACGACAAACAACATTTTGTTGACCACTTTTGCAACATAAACCAACAAAAATCGAAATGTAAGCAATTTAAGGTGATTGAAGATTAAAGCCCAAAAACATTGAAAATAATGGCTTTATTACTCAAACACCTTAATAAAACTGTACCAGGCGTCACAAAAAGTTTAGTTTTGTAATAACTTGCCGGCCTGCTGCATACCATACATAAAACTCACATTTTCGTCATACCAAACTGCGTTGTCTTGGTTGTCATAAGAAAATCCAACGCCAACCGGTGACTCGATGTACAGTGTGTGAGCCAGCTTATTCCATGAATACGGATTGGCTTCAAGCCTTCGCCCAAACTGATAAAAGTTCAAAAAATAAACGTTCCATTCTACTGACCAAGTTAGACAGCTCTGACATGAGATAAACCGCAAATTATCGGATAAAAATAAGCAAAGCAATGTTATTTTATAGTGCAGGGATCTACCATTGTTTGATCAGTACATGCTCTGGCTTTATCAACGTACCTAAAGATTTTGATAAATTTATGATCATGTTTTATTGTACCAATGAAGTGATTTTGCTTACTTTGAAAGGCCCGTTTTCGAGAAACAATCCATTAAGAGAACTGCATCCAGGTCCTCCACTGAACCAAATTATCAAGTTGTTTGAAGACTGATTAACGCAATGGTTAAACCTGGTAGAAACAAATTGTTAGCTTGAAATAGCTTCATTCCACAGAATGATAAAAACGCGCCGGTTTATACAAACCAGTAATGAAGGTGTTTCGACCCAGACGCTTGCAAGTAACCAGAGAACATTGAAAATGAAGGTGACTCTGAAATCCCTGGCAGATTTAATATTTGATCAGCGGCACTATTCAGCCCTCTCACTGCTGCAAATGAACTGGCACGACAACAGGACAAAGCAAACAAATAAAGCACTATTTTCATCTTTCTGTAGATCATTGCCTTGGCTTAGCAAGAACTCTAGCGTGCCACGCAACTGCAGTTGATGAAGACTTGTGCAGAGGTAGCAGCACATTAACGTTGGCTTCCTTATCAGCGCAGAAGACAACGCGCCACGCTGAACTCTGCACACCTTGCTCTCCGCATCCGGTTCACTACTTCCCATTCTACACCGAAGGGCCTGTGCACTTTTCAATTGGTAACAGTTTCCAGGCATTCATCGTTGAAATGTAGGCCATTACACACTTTGGACGTGCACCTGGAAATCATAAACATCTTTAAAAGACACTCACATTTTGCAGCAAGAAAAAAGAAAAGGATTTTCAAAAATCAAAGCTAACAAAACTACAATGACGCAAAACCAATTCAAACATTTTATCATATTTTTCTCAGATTGAGTTAGTTTTGAAGAACAGAAATAAATGGATGCTTGCTGTCCTAATTTACTACCATAGGTGTAACTGGACATTCTTTGCAAGAGTGGCGCTACCCCTGTGGCACCGAAAATTTCTTAAATCCTACTTATGATCCCGGTTAACTTTCACGTGAAAATCAGGTGTGAGTTTACCAATTAATCTTACAGTTTTCGGTATGATTTTTCTTAAAACTCCATCTTTTTAGAATTGCAAAGTCACTCAGAGCCGTGATTCTGCTCATATCGATTCCCCAATTCGTCCAAACTTTTCTTTTAAATATCACAAGTCTTCACTGTCTTAGTAATTGTTTTACTTCGCAAAGCATTTTTTATCTGCCCCGAAAGCTCGCAAATACTGCTCTGATTCGCCTGATGTCAGCATTTTTTTGTTTGGAGGTTTTCAACCCCTAAAACCCATTTCATACACCTATGCGCATGCGCACTACCATCTGCTCTTCAATACGTTCAAGTAACTTCAAGCACGCAGTGAAAAAAGCAGAGAGCACTGATCATTCCCTTGTTCTACGCAAGTTTTAGCTTCATTGTCGCGATTTGTTGCATATTTCCTCCGATTTGCAATTGGAGCTCTGAACAGGGGCCGGCAACCTACGGCACGCGTGACGCACTTGGCACGCCAAGCAATTTCCATTGGCACGCAGAAGCTCCAAGTTTTACATATCAATTGTGATATGAGTCACCCAGAAGATATATTCACCTTGACTTGTATAAAAATAGCACGTTGTCAGTAAACTGAATGAACTTTAGTCGGCACACAGTTAGCAAAAACGATGCCGGCCCCTGCTCTAGAATAATTCGTAACATGTACGTAACAAGTCATGCTTACTTACTGAAACACGAAATTGTAGTGAAACACTAAGTTGATTGTTGCAACCGAGATTAACCAGAACCTGCAAGATATGCGCTTGCGGTGCTCCAGATGAATGTACTGTGCAATCATGGTCATCTCCAGACAATCATCATTCGACTTTCGTGGCTTCATGAGTGGAACAGAAAGCAGAATCACTTGTGCTGCTAGCAGCTCTTGCAACGGTTAAGCCACCTAGCATTAATTTAAGAATTCACGTTGGGTGTAACATCAACAATTTTTCGGTGACATGCTCATGACGATTTTACTTTGATATCAATATTCCTTTATTGCTGCACTGTTCATTTTTGTCAAGTTTTCATTATGGAAAAGTGGGTGCATTGTGCAATTTCAACAGCACATCCGAACAGAGCAATTGAATGAAAAGAAACTGCAAGATAAAACGGAGTTTATGGAGTGTGTCAGTATTTGCAAAGTGGAACGAAAGCGTAGAAATTGCAATAACAAAACAAAGAAATGTGCGTTTGAAAGAAAAACGTGATTTAAACCAAAAACTAATACTGGAAGATCCAGCATCTACCATGAAGGTAAAGAGCTTGACCCTGGCCTCAGTGGACGTGGCAGGGCCTTTGAGAGGAAAAATGTGTTGGTGCGAGACCTGTTTTGGGCCCCCTTATAAAATATAAAATCATAACTGATTAAGAAATTCATTAACTTTTCAATATCATAACAAGAAAATGATATGCTTTATGTATTTTACATTATGACCATTTACCAATGTTATTACGTAACATCAGTGGTCTTACACTGATCTCAAAGAATACCCACAATACACAGTTGTTTTGCGAATTTCACAACTGTACATCAAATCAACATTAATAGTAGGCTATAGCAATTCTCACAAAGCAAGTTTTATAATTCTGAAAACCTAGTACAGGAAGAGAAATACAAGAATTACTCGCTTTGGCATGGATTCTAACCAGTTTTTGACAGTTTCATTGATTTGCTGTCCTGACACCAGACTGGAATAATGGCCTCTTTCTATTAGCTTAGTCCTGGTGATGCAATACAATGTCTGCAACCGAGTTTTTGTTACTGATCACTATTTTCAAGGGGTTATGATGTGGCGAGTTTCCAGACCAATGTAACACATTTAATTTTTGTTTCCTGAAAATCGTCTTCACATTTTTAATGAAAAACACGGGGCAACATCCTCTTGGAATTTTCATCCACCATCAGGACATGTCCTTCTTATACCTGGAATGACTTTTCTTTCAATTACATGAATGTATTTGTTATCATATCATCAATTGGCATAAGTGAACCTACTCCAGAAAGGATAAAAATTCCCCATAACACCTTAATTCGTGGGAGCTTAATTACCTCATTGAAATGGGCAGGACTTAACTGGTCACCCTTCCTGATCCTGACAAACCTGATGTGCTGCACTTGAACGAAAATTTGACTTTCATCTGAAAAGAAGCACTTTTTCACTCTTCTGCGCTCCAATATTTATGTTTTTCCCAATTTTTCTTCTTCATTTTTGAGTAAGAACTTGGTTTATAGCGGTTTCGTAGCCTTTCTGCCAGCCTCCAGTATACGGCGTCGCACTGTACTTGAGCTTATGTGAACTCCAGAATGCATCAAATTCTGTAAATCGAAATTCGTCTTCTATGCATGGATATCAAAATTTAGGAGCCAGAGACAAAATTCTCAGAAAGTGGCCCCAAAACATGGAACAATTTGTGATGTTTCATGTGTACAATACGGGGTCTTAAAAAGGGGCCCCTGGCCCCTATACGTTATATCGAAAAAGGGGCCCAATATTTTGCTCATGCTATAAAAATTTTTTGCTGAAAGCAAGTTGAATTTTTCATTTTATCTGAGTATTTGATTCTGCGTGAAGTCCATTTCACATTGTGAATTGTTTTAAGTCATTTGATTTTACATTGCTTTTTGTCTGCAGATCAAAGTTGTTGAGGGCCCCTTTTGGCACATTTGCACATAATTTTGCTTTACTTTGAAAGGCGTATGACTTGCTTCGGAGCTTGTTAAATGTGGCTTTAGAGTGGTTGCTAATTAAGAGCAAAACTCTCAAAGAGGTACCAAACCGCACCTACGGAAAAAAGAGGGCAAAGAGACTGTCACGTTCACCTCCCCTAATATACACTCCTGCTCTCAAATACATGAAACAGAAAGAACTGGCTTCATTCTATAACACTATTGAGCTGTTTAAAGTCCTATGTGACGACAAAAAACATATTTGCGACTGTTCCGACTCGTCACGCAGTGCTTAGTACATTGGGGTAACAAAGAAACAGCAGCAATTGAGATATCCCCAACCGCACACCAAAAGAAATGGCGATACATTGCTTATCGACTTAAACAGCAACTTTTAGTCAATTAATTTGCACAAAATTGTATAAACAATGTTAAAGCAATAAAAACTTTGTTCATAAATGCCAATTTCATTGTGGAACTTTGAGGTTCATGGGCCCCTTAGACTCTTGTGGGCACCGGTGTGGCGCACCGGTTGCACCCCCTCTCGACGGGCCTGGGGCGTGGCTATCACGTAGCATGTAATTGTAGCAGTTTATTTATATTCCTGGTGGTTGATTGTGCAACATGCAGGGGTGCAGGGCCTCCAAGAGAAATTTTACCAGGGGGTACGAAGACTAAAACCGGGCCCCCTTATTTTCTCGAACCCTCGCCGAAACTTGTATAGTTTGTTTGTATAATGATTAGAATGAGCTGCCACGCTAAGACTTACAAATAGATTAATCATTATGCTGGCAGCTGTCTTACACTAATAATTTTAGGCTTGATTACAGAAAAACTGATCATGCCTACTTTAACTTTCCCGGGCCTGGGTACGATGGACGTCTCGTAGTCGTAGCCCCTCTCGTAGGCCCTGCAGGGACGTAACGAGTTTAGATGGCACCCGGGGCAAGAAGCAAGTTTGGCACCCCCATGTTTGAACCTGAGGTCTTTCGGAAGCAAATTTACTTTATTAAAGAAAGTACTTGTGACATTGTTGGGACTTTTCGGCGCCCCATAGTGATTCGGCGCCCGGAGAATTGTTCTCACTTTGCCCACCCCTCGTTACGCCCCCTACTGTGCCAAAAACGTATACGCATGTTTTGTTGACCTTGAGAAAGATTAACATCGGGTTCCTCGGGAAAAGCTTTGGGGAGATTTGCAAGAGTGCGATGTTGACGGCCGCCTGATACTGGCCGCCAAATCATTGTATTCCTACTCAGAAGTTTGTGTCGGGTGTCAAATCACAACCGTTTGTCGTTGGTGTTGGACTCCGACACGGACAGGGCCGCAACCAACTGATATTTTTTTGGGGGGCAAAATGATGTAACTTGTTGCACCTAACATATACATACGTTTGTGAAAATTTCGGGGAGGGGCAATTGCCCGATTGCCCCACCTCTGGTTGCGGGCCTGGACACGGGTGTGTGCTGTCATTACTCCTGTTCTCATAAACCATAAAAGCTATGTTCAACTCGCGGCCCGCATGGGGCACAGTCGAGGGTTTTGTGCGGGCCAGTTTAAATTTTCGCTGCAGTAAAAGTCAGGGTTGCGGAGTCGGAGGTAAAATGTCCGACTAATAAAGTGAATGAAGTTTTGCTGTCAAGAATTTCGTAGCAACAAACACAATGGAAATCGTGGTACACAACAAGAATTCTCTGTTTCAACAAAAGTTTCATAATAAATTGTGCCATTTCAACAAGAATTCCCAACTTAGGAGTGTGATGTAAAAAATGATTTAATTGGACTTCCGGAGTAGGACAAAAAATGTGTTGGCAAGAATCCGACTCCACACAAAATCCTACGATTCCGCAACCCTGCTTGTGAAAGACATACTTTTTGGCTCAGTAAGTCATTTGGGTTGGACATAGCAGATCTATATGAATCGAGTTGACAGTCACTACAGATTCGACTACAGTGTCACTGTTGGAAGCTCTAGAATCAAGATCAACCGTTTGCTCTTTATGGTCGATTTAGTACTGTTAGCAAGCCCTGAACTGGGCCTTGAACGTTCAGTTGATTTGATTTTCAGCTGCGCACAAACAAGGGGAATGAAAATTAGCACAAAAAATTTAAGCACTATGTCTTTCCAAAAACTTAAACCAGTTTGTGATTTAAGCAAACTGCAATTCACTGCAGCAGGCCAAGAAGTCGAAGTACCTTGGAGCGATAATGACGAGTGACGGAAGATAGAACAAACAGATTTATGCGCGGATTAGTAGTACATGTCACATAACGGGAAATTTGAATTGAAACAGCAGGCTAGTGGTTGTGGTGAGTCTGAAAGAGTGTATAGAATGGGCCATGCGGAACCCCATTTTCAGTTTGTTCGTTGTGAGGGGACCACTATTTTTGTTTAAATGCTTTCTAAATCATGAGAGTTTTTGTTCTTGAGTGAGATTTTGTTGTAATTAACGTTACTTCATCGGATACAAAATCGGTTTGGTTTCCACCACATAATTCCGTTTATCATTAGGCTACGTTTGTAAGCTTCGACACGTGGAGGTATTCATTCAAACAAACAATGAGAATCCATTGTAAAAGGGCAAAGCATAATACTGGACATTAAGAGAAACAAGGTCCATAAGGGTCACGAACCACGATGTGAAATGCCAGCAATCAAAGGATAAAGAAGCCCTTCTTTTGTCGAAAAGAATGGGGTCGATATTGTTCAATACAATTACAAAAGATTCCTAATAAAAATCTGAGAAGTTTCAATTTAAATTTATTCAGACGTTACTTCCTTCTTTTGAGCACCGACCCTCAAGCTTTCCCTCCAAGCCGGACCAGGCAACAAACACCCGTTGGACCGGGATACGCCAAGCCATCAAGGGAGTTCGGCGGTCGGGGGACATCGGAGTGATAAATAATGTGGTGTGCTGTTCTGATTCCGCTGCCGGCATATTCACGAGTCTGTCTCTCTCAGGACCCTCTGACAAATGTCAGAGCCGTAACGGCCGACTCCAATTCTGAGTCAGTTTGAAGTGATCAAGAGATCAGGGGTAAGATTGGAACCAAGGGGAAGGCCGATGTTTGGGCTCACNCAAAACCTGAAAGAAGACCTTGCCATAAGATTTTACTAAAGATTTATATAAAGGATATAAAAGTATTTTGCTCATAGTTGCCTGATTCACCTGCTGGACAACTGTAGCGCATTTCCGTGTCGCGCCCCAAGCGTCCCTGCCTTTTAGCTGTCGCGTCGCGTTGATTATGTAATTACGTCTCACGTGTTGTCTCCTTTGTTCTTTTAGTGCAACCTGTGCTTTGCCGGTCCTTTCTCAGTTTCAGGTCGTCTGCGTTGGCTGTGTTGAGCAGCACTCCTGGCAACTACGATGACCTTTGATTAATCGTTCGCTTTCATGCATTTTCAGGTTATCGTTTCGTTTTCTTTTTAAATAAAGCCTAGCGAACTTGCCTGTAACTGTTCACATCGACAGGTCTCGACAGCAACCATTCTTGTTTGCAAATCTATTAGTATTACCTTAATGTTAGCGGCAATGGTTCATCCATACATTTTTAACAGAAATCACGAAGTAACAGGAATGCAGCAAAATAAAAAAAACAACACCAAACAGCAGAAATTAATGTTATGCTAATGAGAATATAGAAGCATCAGAAACTTTAGGTTTAACAAATTGATGATTGTGCTCTAGCATGTTTGAATCACGAAGGCTTGGCGAAAGACCATACGGGTCAAGTTCTCGACCAGCCCTGATGCTAGCACAAATTAATTTTTAATTGAAGACGCTTCACATGTAGCTGTTTTTTTTTAAAGAAAATGTTAGGTGCCCAATATGAACCTGTAGGGACCCGATGATGATTTTTCTGATTCTAGGGACCCAATACCTTTTTTAAAACACCTTAAAAAACCCTGCGTGTAGTCAACAAAAGGTAACAAACCAACATCAGATAAGTAAACAAAACAACAACAAAAAAGTGGGGGGAAAGCATCACTATTCACATGTAGAGTAAAAGATATAAGGGAAAAGAGGGGCATCAAACAATATTACTGAAAGCGACAAGCATATGAAACGAAAATGCACGGAATTTTCGCAAGATAAACTTTCCAAATGAATAAGGCGGGAGAGATTTCAAATTTTCAGGAATCAGACCAAATTTTGGGACCAATAGAGCTTAACGTTGACCCAAGACGCTTTCATCCGTGGCAAAGGATATTTATGCAATGACGCAATAAAACTTGTTCGGTATATCTGAATAATTCTCAAAGTGATTAGATAGTTCATCATTATCCAGAGCACATGAATGTGGCAACAAGACCGGAATATTTAAAATTGTGCTTAGAATACACTATAATTGTTTCAGTTTCGTAATATTTAGGGGTTCTTGCAGCTTCATTCTTCAATCTGATGAGAAAAGTTTTGTTGGCTCCAAAGCTCCCCCAGTTAAAGGATTGAATATGTAACATAGCAGGGGAGGCCAAACTAAAACTCTTCAACCCTTTCAATGCGGCTCTGAGCTATCCGAACAGTTATGTATTTGTTTTTTAAATTCTATTGCAAACAGTAGAAATATTGTAAAATGGTACTGTGGTAACCAGCATGCTATACAGTATTACAGCACTTTTTTTCAGGTCGTTCCAAAAAGAATTGTCACAGAAGCGTAGATCGCAAATAAATTCGTATATTTACATTTTTGCTTGGATTTTACGATATGCGCCTGCTCATATATAAAGCTTTGGCCAAGAGCTAAGTAAACAGACTTGAGCACTAAAATCAGGGATATCTAGAAACCCTGCCGTTGATCGACATGCTACGGAACAGGATAGTCAAACGCAACGCCCGCCACCCCTCCTTGCTGCTGTTGCCTCATCACTCAGAACGAGTTGTTGCGAAACTGTTTATTACGATATCGAATATTCTCGGAACGGATGACGTAAGCGAATCGCAACAAAAGAATTCCGTAGAAAGAAAAGAGGCCCGGGACCAGGGAGCAGCGTGGTCACTCCTCCATTTCGCTGGCGATCTGGTCGGCCTTGGCCAGGACCTCATCGATGTTGCCAACCATGTAGAACGCTCCCTCGGGTATGTGATCCAATTCACCTGCAGTTTGAACGACGCTGTTGTATGAGCACAGGTAAGAAAGACAAAAGCCCAGGAGGAACTTGTGTTATTTGCTGGAGTCCCCGTACGGTTGGGGTTGTTTTTTTAGTTTAATTTTTGGGATGAAGAAACTAGGGTAGAAAATAATGGGAGATATAACTTTTTACAGTTTTTTTTGTTGAAGTTGAGGCGCAAGCTGCGGAGTCGTTTTTTTTCGGTTGGGTCGGATTCCTAAGAATACTGGGATTCGGAGTCGGATATGGATTTTTTTATCCGACTGCGGAAATCCAGTTAAATCATTTTCACATCGCACTTGTAAGATAGGAATCCTAACTCGTGCCTGTTGAAATGGTACAATTTCTTTTTAAGTTTTTATTGAAACAGAATTCTTATTGTGTACCACGATTTGCATAGATTGTTAGTTGCTACAAAATTATTGGCAGCCAAACTTCATTCACTTCATTTTTAGGAGTCGGTGTCGGGAATGGGAAATATTGGAAAGGTCGGAGTTGGAGTCGGACATTTTACCTCCGACTATGCAACCCTGGTTGGACGTGTGTTAAATAAAACAAGCGCCACACAATACACCAGAGCTGAAGGTGTCGCACACAGCGACGCAGCCACGAGCGAATGATAAGGTCGGCCGGTCAAAGGTTCTCGGACTTGTTTGATACAGTAGATCTCGTCTAATTCGTTCAATTGGTCATTTTTCGTCGGTCCCGGCAGAATTCCTATCTTTTGTGTACATTTCTGTTCGTCTAATTCGTCAATTTAGTTAATTCGTCACTTCTTTCTATCCCTTAGAAGCGTTTTGTTCGGCTAATACGTCATTTATAGTTTTGCTTTTGATGTTCAAGCAGCTAGTACGTGTGGGAATCCAAACCAATTAAGGATCTTTATCTGATAATTGTTGCTCCTCGCAATTTGTTTATCGAATTTATACACGAGGTGCGAAGTGCGACCCGACTCCCCATTGATAGAACGCGGAAGTCTTTGCAGTTTGTTAATTATTTTTAAATAGAGGGGTCCAGATAAGAGTAGAGGGATTAATTGTTGTATACATCCATAACGTCATAAACTTGTATTGTACTGCAAATAAGAGCACTATGTGTACGAGTTACTATGATAAAGCATACGAGCTTCTGTGATAGAGCTTTCACCTGTTTGCGTAATTCGTCACTTCGCCTTAAATCGTCACTTTTTTCTCATCCCCTTGAGGTGACGAATTAGGCAAATTCTAATGTGCAAGTCTTTTTCAAGACACGCGCTTAAACTTCAGAACAGGGGCGGGGCTCCTGCGTGAATGGCCTGCATCAGAAATTTCGTTACCCGATTTAGAATACAAGGTTGCGTCAAAACGAAACTCCATGACAGGTACTTAGATAGTCATGAGAAACCTCTATCCTTCTTAGTTAGATTAAGGAAGATTTTCAGGATGAGACCAAATGTTATTTGCGACCCGCCAGCGACAATCGACAGTTTATGCGGCCCGCGATAGCAAATAGATACCCATCCCCGCTTTAGAAGTTGATTAAAGCAGCGAACCGCATCACCGTTCAGTGAACCACATCACAGTTCACTGAACCGCGTCACAGTTCAGTGAACCATCGACTGCAAGGCATTTTCAGCCAATAAAAAACACTAGTGTCCTAACACTCGTGGCACAGGTCGCGCCATACTTAACCTTCCTTTCGAAAGATGAATCTGAAAGGGAGGCACGCAACCAGGGACAATGTGTCTGTATTTTTGTCAACCAATTTGCTCCTTAAACTTGAGCTCCTTGGGCGCAATGTTGTTTATCGAAATTCGTAAAAACTTCACTTGCGTCAATTAAAGTTATTGCCCCCCTTGAGTTGTCGCTAGATTTACACCTGCTCGGAAATTTTAACTTCAGTGAAATAAAAACACATCAACTCACCGTCAAGAATTTGATTAAAACCTGTGATTGTGTCCTTGAGCGTCACGAGCTTTCCTGGCGTGCCGGTGAATGTCTCGGCGACCTGCGCAACCAACCAATCAATGAATCAATGCATGATACAACACCGCACACTTCGAAGCGTCGCTGGGACCGAGGACAGACCTGGAAGGGCTGCGACAGGAATCTTTGGATCTTCCTGGCCCGTTGCACGGTGAGCTTCTCTTCCTGCGACAGTTCTCCCATACCCAGGATGGCAATAATGTCCTGTAGGGATTTTTGGTCCTGAAACGAAGAAGAGCCAAGTCTTGGACGACGTGCTGAACGTAAAGCCAGTTCACGAATATGAACGTAACTGCTTTAATAGATCGGACGGGGGGTGTTGCACGGGTATG